>Ga0326597_10000361_pt1 | contig 83618 bp, 77 predicted proteins | sample RVTome_12_FD_203789 | JGI IMG/M metagenome (GOLD analysis project Ga0326597, IMG submission 203789) | Soil microbial communities from uranium-contaminated site in the Upper Colorado River Basin, Wyoming, United States - RVT100D185 | ecosystem: Environmental > Terrestrial > Soil > Contaminated >...
TCACGGGCGGCGCGTTCGGCGCGCTCCTCATCGCGATCAGTCCCACGTTCCTCTTCGCCTCGATGTGGCCGATGAGCGACGTGCCGGCAACCGCGCTCTGGGCGATCGCTGTGCTGCTCGTCATGCGGGCAGGCCCGGGTTCCGCGCTCGGAGCAGGAATGGCGGCTGGCTTCGCGATCATGACCCGTCCGAACCTCGTGGCCGTCGGGCTCGTGCCGGCCGGCTATCTCTTGTGGCGCAGCGTGCGGGTGAAAGATGGGCGATGGCCGGCCGTGTGGCGGCTGGCGCTGTTTGCGGCGCCGGCCGCCGCCGGCTGCCTCGCCGTGGCGGGGATTCACTCGTGGCTGTACGGATCGCCGCTCAGCACCGGGCACGGTGACGCGGGCGAATTGTTCTCGGCCGCCGTTCCGGCGAACAACGCCGGCAGCATCATCGGGTGGCTCGTGCGTGTGGAACCCGCCGTCGCGCTCCTCTCGGCCGTGGGCCTTGTCTTCCTCGCCGGGCGCGAGCGAGAGCCGGGTGCACGAACAGCGGCCGCCCTGTGCGTCGGGCTCGCCGGCGCTGTCTACCTCTCCTACGCGTTCGTCGTCTCGAATGTCGACTGGTGGTTCGTCCGTTTCCTGCTGCCGGCCTTCCCGGCGCTCGCCGCCCTCGGCGCTGCCGGACTGACCGGGATCGGACGGCAAACGTCGGGCGTGCGGCGGGCCGCACTGATCGGCGCTCTCGCCTTCCTGATCGTGACGGTCGGACTCTCGGAGGCCGTCCGGAGGGGCACGTTTGGGTTCCGGGCGGCCGAGGCCCGGTACGAGGCCGTCGGCGCGTTCGTCTCGCGCCAACTGCCGCCGGAAGCCATCCTGTTCGCATTCCAGGAAAGCGGGGGCCTGCGGCACTACGGCGGGCGACCGACGATCCGCTTCGACCTGCTGGCGCCGGAGTGGCTGGAGCCGGCGGTCGCGCACCTGCGCGATCGGGGATACCGCCCGTACTTCGTCATCGACGATCACGAGATGGCCATCTTCAGGCAGCGGTTCGGCGAGCGGACGCCCCTCGGCCGCCTCGACTGGCCTCCGATCGCGGAATGGCCCGGACAGGTCCCCGTCCGGATCTTCGACCCGTTGATCGCCTGCTGCTAGGATGGGTGCGGCCGGCATGCGCGAGTTCGTCCACTACGAGATCCGGGATCGCGTCGCGGTCCTGACGATCGACAACCCGCCGGTCAACGCGCTTGGCGACGGCGTCTGGGAGGCGCTCGACGACGCCGTCCGGCGCGCGGACGCGGACAGCGGCGTCGACGCGATCGTCCTCATCGGCGCGGGTCAGACCTTCATCGTCGGCGCCGACCTCAACATCTTCAAGGCGCTCCGGACGCGCGACGAGGCCCTCGTTCACTCGGCGGGGATGCATGCGATCCTCAGGCGCGTCGAGGACGCGGCCAGGCCGCTCGTCGCGGCCATCCACGGCAACGCGCTCGGCGGCGGCCTCGAGGTCGCCTTGTCCTGTCACTACCGCGTGGCCCTGAAGGACGCCCGCGTGGGCCAGCCCGAGGTCGCGCTCGGTCTCATTCCTGGCGCCGGCGGCACCCAGCGCCTGCCGCGCCTCGCGGGAGCCGAGACGGCGCTCGCCATGTGCACGGAGGGCCGGCCCGTGCCCGTGCCCGCTGCCGCCGACGCCGGCGTCATCGATCTCGTCGTTGACGGCGACGCCGCCGAGCTCCTGGGCGAAGCGATCCGGTTCGCCCGTGCACGAGCGGCCGCGGGAGAACGGCGGCGGACGCGCGACATCGAGATTTCTCCCGAAGCCCGGGCGGCAGGACTCGAGGCGTGCCGCGCGGCGACGGCGACTCTCACGGCGGCGGCGAAGGGCGCCAGAGCGCCGCTCGCGGCCGTGGCGGCCATCGAAGCCTGCTTTGCCCTGCCCTTCGACGCCGGCTCGGCCCGCGAGCGGGAGCTGTTTGTTGACTGCCTGCTCTCGACCGAATCGAAAGCCCTGCGCCATCTGTTCTTCGCCGAACGCGAGGCGGCGAAGGTGCCGAGCATCTCGAAAACCACACCCGTGACCGAGATCCGCCGCGCCGCCGTGGTCGGTGCCGGCACGATGGGCGGCGGCATCGCGATGGCGTACGCGAACGCCGGAATCCCCGTCCTGCTCAAGGACGTGAGCGAGCAGGCCCTCGAGCACAGCTTGGCCGCCATCCGGAGAAATTACGAATCGACGGTGGCCAAAGGACGCCTGACCCGGGAGGCCTGCGACCGCAGGCTTGCCCTTATCACGCCGGCGACGGGCTATGACGCCTTCGCGACGGTGGACGTCGTCGTCGAGGCGGTGTTCGAGGATCTGGGGCTGAAGCGGGCGACCTTCGCCGACCTGGGCCGCGTGACGCGGCCCGACTGCCTGCTCGCGTCGAACACGTCGACGCTCGACATCGACGAGCTGGCGCGCGCGAGCGGCCGTGCGCCTCGTGTCATCGGCCATCACTTCTTCAGTCCGGCCAACGTCATGAAGCTCGTCGAGATCGTACGCGGCCGCGACACGAGCCACGAGACGATCGCGACGTCGATCGCGCTCGCCAGGCGGCTCGGCAAGGTGCCGGTGGTCGTCGGCAATGGCTTCGGCTTCGTCGCGAACCGGATGCTCGGCTACTACCTGCGCGAGGCCGGCCTCCTGCTCGAGGAGGGCGCGACGGTGCCGCAGATCGATCGCGCGCTCATGGATTTCGGCCTGCCCGTCGGCCCCTTCGGCATGGAGGACATCGCGGGCATCGACATCGGCGCGCGCATCCGGCGGCACCTGAAGGCCACGGGGCGGACGTGGGCCGAAGGGCCCGAGTCCACTCTCCCCGACCAGCTCTTCGCGATGGGCCGCTATGGCCAGAAAACCGGGGCGGGCTGGTACACCTACGCGCCCGGCAGCCGGACGCCCGTCCCCGATCCGCTGATCGAAGAACTTGCGGCCGGCGCTGCGGCCGCGCGCGGCATCGCGCGCCGCGCCGTGGGCGACTGCGAGATCGTCGAGCGGACGATGACCGCGCTCGCCAACGAAGGCGCGCGGGTGCTCGACGAAGGCTACGCCCTGCGCGCGGGCGACATCGACGTCGTCTACTGCTACGGGTTCGGGTTTCCCCGCTATCGGGGCGGTCCGCTCTTCTACGCCGACACGGTTGGCCTGCCGGTCGTGCTCGAACGCGTGAGGTCGTACGCCGCGCAGTACGGGAACCACTGGCGGCCGGCCCCGCTCATCGAGCGGCTCGTGGCCGAGGGTCGAGGTTTCTACACCAGCGAGGGATCCAGGAACCCATGATTGAGATTGCGAGCGCGGCGGATCTCCGCGACCGGATTGGCCAGGAACTGGCCGTGAGCGACTGGTTCGAGGTCACGCAGGCGCGCATCGACCAGTTCGCCGACGCGACCGACGACCGGCAGTGGATTCACGTCGATCCCGCGCGCGCAGCGCGCGAGTCGCCGTTCGGGGCGCCTGTCGCGCACGGGTTTCTCACCCTGTCGCTCTGCACCGCTCTCGCCCGGGGGGCGATGCGCGCCAGAGGCGTCGCGATGGCGGTCAACTACGGCTTCGGCCGCGTCCGCTTCATCGCGCCGGTGCCGGCCGGGTCGAGAATCCGTGGGCGCTTCTCCCCGTCAGCGATCGAAGAGACGGGCGGCGCCGTCCAGGTCACGTGGGATGTCGCGATCGAACGGGAAGGCGGCGACAAGCCCTGCGTCGTCGCCGAGTGGATCGTGCGGTATTACGGGCTCCCGCCGGCCTGAAAGGCCGGCGGCTACAAGGGCAACTGTAGCCGCGGCCCTTTCAGCAACTGTAGCCGCGGCCCTTTCAGGGCCGCGGACTTTCAGGACGCGCGGCGAGCCACGCCTCGTAGGCCGCGAAGCTGTACGGACGCCCCAGGAAATCCGCGACGAGGTCGGCCGCCGGCTTCGAGCTGCCAGGCTCGAGCACGGCCCGGCGGTAGCGCGCGGCCGTCTCCTCGTCGAGCAGGCCGTTCCCGCTGAACGTCGTGAACATGTCCTTCGCGATGACGAGCGACCACATGTAGGTGTAGTAGAGCGCCGAATACCCGTCGAGGTGCGTGAACGAGGTCTCGAAGAACGTCCCGGGCACGAACGCGAACGGCGTGTATTGTCCCTGCAGTTCGGCGACGACGGCCGAGGTGTCGAGACCTTCGGGACTCCGCGTGTGGAGGTCGAGGCTGAGCGCGGCGTAGAACATCTGCTGCCGCACGTAGAGGCCCTTGCCGAACTCGCTCGCCGCCTTCATCCGCCGCACGAGATCGACCGGGATCGGCTCGCCCGTCTCGTGGTGCCGCGCGAACGTCCGCAGCGTCTCCGGCGCCCACGTCCATTCCTCGAGCATCTGCGACGGCGCCTCGACGAAGTCCCACTCCATCGTGATTCCGGAGATGCCCGCCCACCGGGTGTGCCCCCCGAAGACGTGGTGCAGCAGGTGCCCCCACTCGTGGAAGAGCGTCTCGAGATCCGTGTGCAGCATCAGCGCCGGCTCGGGGCCGGGCTTCGGAAAGTTGCAGACGAGGACGCCCTCCGGCAGCGCGCCTCCCGCCTTGCCGTTCACGAGGGTGAACTGCGCGTAGTGTTTGTACTTGTCCTCGCGTGGGAACATGTCGAGGTAGATGCGGCCGAGGACACGCCCGCCGCCGCCCGTCCGCGCATCGACGACGTCGAACGCTTCGACGTCGGGGTGCCAGACGGACGCGTCAGGCACCGCGCGGTACGCGATGCCGAACATGCGGGCCGTCAGGTCCATCACGCCCTGCCGGGCGCGGCCGTACTCGAAGTACGGCCGCGCGTCCTGCGAGTCGAAGTCGAACTGCTCGGTCTTGACCTGCTCCTGCAGGTAGACGCTGTCCCAGGCATTGACCCTCGCCGCCTGCGGTTCGTCCCGCCGCTTCCGCGTGAGGATGGCCGCGTAGTCGGTCGACATCACCTGGTCGGCCGCGACGGTGATGCGCGCGATGAACGCCGCCGCGTTCTCGCGGGTGCCGATCATCTTGTCGGCGGTCACGTAGTCGGCCCAGGACGGGAACCCGAGGAGGCCGGCCATCTCCCGGCGGGCGGTGAGGATCCGGCGCAGCACGTCGAGGTTCTTCGGGTGGCCGCGCTGCCGGTAGACCTTCCACAGCGCCTCGCGGGCCGCCGCGCTCTTCGCGTACGTGAGGAACGGCACGTAGTCGGTGTTGTTGGTCGTCAGCACGACCTTCCCGTTCGGCCCGGGCGGATGCGCCCGGCGGAAGTCGTCGGGAAGGCCTTCGAGATCGGCCGGATCCACCTCGATGGTGCGGACGTCAGCCGCCACCGTGCTCCCGAACTCCTGACCGAGCGTGATGAGCTCTTCGCTGAGCGCCCTGAGCCGGGCCCGTGTCGCCTCGTCGCGATCCACGCCCGCGCGGCGGAAGTCGCGCAGGGCGCGCTGCACGTAGTGACGCGTCGCCGCATCGGCGCCCGTGAGATCCAGGCGCTCGATCGCCGCGAAGACCTCGCCGTCGAGCGACAGCTCCGTCTTCGCGCGGTCCACGTCCGTCTCGCACCGTGTGGCGGCTTCGCGCAAGGCGGGATCCGGATGGACGTTCCACGCCAGGCTCGAACGATCGCGCGCGTTGAACAGCAGGCCCATGGCCGTGTCGTACTCGTCGAGCCCGGCGAGCGGATCGCCCGCGGCCGTGCTCGTGGTGGCCTTGAGGCGGGCCGCGGCGGCGTGGGCGGCAGCGATGTCAGCGTGACAGGTCTCGAGGAACTCCTGGGGCGTAACCGACAACAGGCGCGACGCATTCGCCGACAGCCCGACGTCGAGCGAGGCGGCGATCAGGATCGCGCCGAGGGACGCGCAGAGCGGGGGCCGGACGGCCACGCCGCCGATGATACCAGAGCGTTGCGCTATGCTTCCTGCGCGGCCCCACGGAAGCGGCGGCCGCCCCCATGAGAGACGCCGTCATCGTCGCCAGCTCGCGCACGCCCCTCGCCAAGTCGCACCGGGGCTCGTTCAACCGCACGAGGCCCGACGACCTGGCGGCCCATGCCATCCGCGCCGTGCTCGACCGGGTCCCGGCGCTCGACCCGCGCGAGGTCGAGGACGTCATCCTCGGCTGCGGCATGCCGCATGGCCCGAGTGGCCACAACATCGCCCGCGTCGCCGCGCTGCGCGCCGGCCTGCCGGTCACGACGGCCGCGGTCACGGTGAGCCGGTACTGCAACTCGGGCCTGCAGGCCATCGTCCAGGCGGCGCACATGGTACGGCAGGAGGGCGTCGATGCGGCCATCGGCGGCGGCGTCGAGTCGATCACGATGATCGTGCCCGAGCACTCGCCCAACCCGTGGCTCCTCGCGCACATGCCCGCGCTGTATCTCGCCATGGGCGAGACGGCGGAAATCGTCGCGAAGCGGTACGGCGTGACCCGCGAGGCGCAGGACGCACTCGCACTCGAGAGCCAGCAGCGCATCGCGCGCGCCCAGCGGGACGGATTCTTCGCGGAGGAGGTGGCGCCGATCCGCGTGCGCCGGGCGATCGTCGACCGGATGACCGGCGCGGCCGTCGGCGAGGAAGAGGCGCTCGTCGATCGGGACGAGTGCAACCGTCCGGACACCACGCTCGAGGGGCTGCGGAAGCTGCCGCCCGTGTTCGACACGACGAGCGGCCGGGGGACGGTGACCGCCGGCAACTCGTCGCAGCTCTCCGACGGCGCGTCGGCCACCCTCGTCATGTCAGCCGCGCGGGCACAGGCCCTGGACCTCCATCCGCGGCTCCTCGTTCGTGGCTACGCCGTCGCCGGGTGCGAGCCCGACGAGATGGGGATCGGCCCGGTGTTCGCGATCCCGAAGCTGCTGAAGCGCGAGGGGCTTCGCGTGGAGGATATCGACGTCTGGGAGCTGAACGAGGCATTCGCCTCGCAGGTCGTGTACTGCCGCGATCGCCTCGGCCTCCCCGCCGACCGCCTCAACCCGAACGGCGGCTCGATCGCCATCGGGCATCCGTTCGGCATGACCGGGTCGCGCCTCGTCGGCACGCTGGCGAACGAGCTCGCGCGCCGGCGGGGGCGCTACGGCGTCGTCACGATGTGCGTCGGCGGAGGCCAGGGCGCCGCCGCCCTCTTCGAACGCCCGTAGCGGGGCTCAGGCTCTGGGCTCTGGGCTTCAGACTGCGGGCGCCCGGGGGCCGCGTCGTGGCCGCGTGCGACTCGCCGTCCGAACAACGCCGGTCGCTGGCACCTTTGCTGACGTTCTGGCGCTCGGGCCAGGAATGGCCTCTCGCGGCGGAGGCCGGCTCCGGCGTTGTGAGCATCACGTGTTGACGGACGGCTCGAACGCACGCTTGCCACGACGCGGCCCCGGGCGCCCCCGAACCCAAAGCCCAGAGCCTGAAGTCGGTAGCCCGGCGGCAGGAGCCCGCGCCGTCCTCTCCTGCTGACTCCCGCGTCCTTCGCAACGGACTGTCCGGCGGCCGCAGGGCCGCGTATGCTCTCTCGGGGGCGGGATCCCTCGCATGGCAAGCGGGTTGCGTGTAGCCATGTCGGAGACTCTCGTCATGACTCACAGACTCGTTGCCGCCACGCTCGTCGTTGCCTCTGCCCTCGCGCTCTCGACCAGCTCAGCCTGGGCCGCCGGGGACCAGCAGCGCCGCCGGAGTTCCGGCGAGCACCGGGCCGTGCCGCGTGCCGCAGCGCCGCCCGTCGTCCGCGTCCGGCCGCGCGTCGTCCGCCCGCACATCGTGGCGGTCGTGCCTCACCGCCATTACGCGCCACGGTACGGTGCGAGCCTCTACTACCGGTACCCGGGCTACAGCCGCTACGGGTACGGCTACGGCTACGCGCCTCCTCCGGGCTACTACGCGTTCGTGCCCGGCCACTCGTACGGCGGCGTCCGCATCGACCTGCCGCAACGCGACGCACAGGTTTACGTCGGCGGCTACTTCGTGGGGATCGTCGACGAGTTCGACGGCGTGTTCCAGCAGCTCAACCTCGAGGCGGGGCCACATCGCATCGAGGTGCGCGCCGACGGCTACGAGCCGATCGTCTTCGACATCCGGGTCCAGCCCAGCCGGACGATCACGTATCGCGCGTCGATGCGCCCGCTCTATCCGTAGGGCGCGCGAAGCGGAAGGGTGTCGGCGGGATGCAGGTAAAATAGCTGCCTGCCTCCTTTCCTTTCCGCAGCCGTCTCCCGCGGTGTCGCCTTCGGCGCGGCGGCGCTCGTCGTGGCGCAGGTCGCCGGGCAGAGCGCGCCCCCGTCAACGCTGACGCTCGTCTCCGCGGAGGGCCGCCGGAGCCTGCCGACCGCGATGGTCAACGATCGCGAGTTCGTGGCGCTCGACGACCTGGCCGCCGCGTTCCAGTTGTCGGTGCGCCAGGAGGCGGGCGCGATCACGGTCACGTACCGGGACGCCACGATCGTCCTGACGCCGGACCAGCCGCTCGCGTCGGTGGCCGGACGCCTCATTTCCCTGCCGGCCGCGCCGACCCGCTCGGGCGGCCGCCTGCTCGTCCCGCTCGAGTTCATCAGCCGTGCGCTCGCGCCCCTTTACGATCGGCGCCTCGACCTGCGGCGCCCGTCACGGCTGATCGTCGTCGGCGATCTGCGCGTGCCGCGCATTACCCTCGCGCACGAGCCCCTCGCCAACTCAGCCCGCCTCACGCTCGAGTCCACGCCGCGGACGGCGAGCACGGTCGTGCAGGAAGGCAATCGCCTGACCGTCCGGTTCGACGCCGACGCCCTCGACCTCCAGATCCCGAGCGTCGCGTCGCAGGGATTCATCCAGGCGCTGCGACTCGTCGACAACGTCACGCTCGCCATCGACCTCGGACCGCGCTTCGCCGCGTATCGTGCCTCCACGCAGACCTCCGACAGCGCCGCCCGCCTGACGCTCGACCTGCTGTCCCTGACGGCCGACGCCACGGGCGCGTCGCCCGCCACCGCTGCGGCCACGCCCTCGACGCCCTCCACCTTCGGCGCCCCGCCGGGACCGGCCGATCCGCGGCTCTTCGGTCAGCCCCCCCTGACGATGCGGACGCTCGTCATCGATCCCGGGCACGGTGGCGACGACCAGGGCGTCCGCGGTCCCGGGGTGACGGAGAAGGACCTCACGCTGTCGGTGGCGCGCAGGCTCAAGTCGCTCGTCGAGGGACGCCTCGGCATCCGCGTCCTGCTGACGCGAGACGATGACCGGGAGGTGCCGCTCGATCGGCGCACGGCGGTCGCGAACAACAACAAGGCCGACGTCTTTATCAGCCTCCACGCCAACGCGTCGCCGCGCGGGGGGAGCGGCGCCTCGATCCGCGTCGCGGCGTTCGACGCCGAGGCGCGCGCGCGGGTCGGCCAGCCGTCCGAGCGCGTGGCGGTGTTCGGCGGCGGCGCCCGGGACATCGACCTCGTCATCTGGGACTTCGCGCAGGTCCGCCATGCCGATCGGTCGATGGAGTTTGCGAGGATCCTCCAGCAGCAGTTCGCCTCGCGCGTGCCGCTCGACCGCCGCCCGATCGGGCAGGAGCCGTTCAAGGTCCTCGAGTCGGCGAACATGCCCGCCGTCCTGATCGAAATGGGCTATCTCACCGGTGCCCAGCAGGCCCAACTCCTGCAGAGCGCCGAGTTCCAGACCACCTTCACGCAGGCCGTCTTCGATGCACTCCTGCAGTTCCGCGAACGACTGACCGCGAGCGGAGGCAGCCGTTGACGGCGGCGAAGCGGGGCCGGGCGATCGCGTGGCCATCGGGACAGACGCTCGCCATCGGCGCGTTCGTCGCGGTGGCCGCGGCGCTCGCGTGGCTGCTCTTCGTCGGGCTGCCGCGCTGGTTCGGCCCCGAGCCGCAGCCACTCGCGGCGCCGGTGGCCGCCGACGAGCCCGCGGTGCCGACGCGCCGCATCAACGCCCAGTTGTTCTACGTCGGCGCCGGCGGCGTCACCCTCGTCTCGGTCGAGCACGAGGTGCCGTACGCGGAGCAGGCGCTCGATCAGGCGCGCGAGATCCTGCACGCCCAACTCGCGCCGCCCGACCCGCCGCACGCGTCTGCCATCCCGAACGGCACCGTGCTTCGCGCCGTGTTCCTGACGCCGCGCGGCGAGGCTTACGTCGATCTCAGCCGCGAGGTCGTGACCGCCCATGCCGGCGGATCGGTCAACGAGCTGCTGACCGTCTACACTCTCGTGCACGCGCTGACCGCGAACCTGCCCGCGGTCTCCTCCGTCCAGATCCTCGTCGAGGGGCGCGAGGTCGAGACCCTGGCCGGCCACGTCAACCTGCAGCGTCCCCTTGGACAGAACCCGGACTGGATTCAGTAAATATGCGAACCGACCAGCGCGCGCCCGACGAGCTCCGCCAGACGATCCTCACACCCAACTACCTGCCTCACGCGGAAGGATCCGTCCTCGTCGAGTCGGGCCACACGCGCGTCATCTGCACGGCCAGCGTCGAGGACCGCGTGCCGCCGTTCCTGCGCAACACCGGGAAGGGCTGGATCACGGCCGAATACGGCATGCTGCCGCGCGCCACCAACACGCGGACCACGCGCGAGGCCTCGTCCGGCAAGGTCGGCGGGCGGACCCAGGAGATCCAGCGCCTGATCGGCCGCTCGCTGCGGTCGGTTGCCGCCCTGCCGCAGCTTGGCGAGCGCACGATCTGGATCGACTGCGACGTCATCCAGGCCGACGGCGGCACGCGCACGGCATCGATCACGGGCGCCTTCGTCGCCCTGGCCCTCGCGTTCGAGCGCCTGCGCGAGCGCGACGTCATCCGCACGATCCCGGTGACCGACTACGTCGCGGCCGTCAGCGTCGGGATCGTCGACGGCGAGGCGCTCCTCGACCTGGCGTACGACGACGACTCGAGAGCCGAGGTGGACATGAACGTCGTGAAGACCGGCAGCGGCCGCTTCATCGAGGTCCAGGGCACCGCCGAGGGCCTGCCGTTCGGACGCGACGCCCTCAACACGCTCCTCGATCTCGCCGACGTCGGCATCACGGAGCTCATCGAGAAGCAGCGGGCCATCGTGGGGCACCTGATCAAGGGCGGGTAGGGCGGGGGGGCCGGGTAGGCCTGGTGGGGCGGGGGGGCCGGTAGGTGTAGGCGCGACCCTTCAGGGTCGCGCAAGGCGGTAGGTGTAGGCGCGACCCTTCAGGGTCGCGCAAGACGGTAGGTGTAGGCGCGACCCTTCAGGGTCGCGCAAGGAACGTTCGCAGCTTCCTGAACGCCTGGGCCCGGTGACTGACCTCGTGCTTCCGATCGCCGGCCTCGGCGAGCGTGCAGCCAAACGGCGGGTAGAAGAAGGCCGGGTCGTAGCCGAATCCGCCGCCGCCTGACGGAGACGGCGCGATGCGCCCTTCGACGACCCCGCGCGCCTCGAACGTGACCGCGCCGTGCTCGACGAGCGCGAGCGCGCACACGAACCGGGCCGGGCTGTCCACCGACCCGGCCGCCCGCAGGCGGTCGTACAGGAGCGCGAACTTCTGCGGGTACGACGCGCCGGGGCCGCCGAACCTGGCCGACTCCACGCCCGGCGCTCCACCGAGCGCGTCCACCTCGAGGCCCGAGTCCTCCGCCACCGTCGGGAGCCCGCTTCTCGCCGCGTAGTGCAGCGCCTTGAGGCGCGCGTTCCCGGCAAACGTCCGGCCCGATTCCTCCGGCTCATCCATCGGCGGCAGATCGGCGAGGGTGACGATCTCGACAGGCAGTCCCGCGAGCAGGGGACGGATCTCCCCGATCTTGTGCGGGTTCGTGGTAGCGACGAGTAAGCGCTGGATCACCGGAATCCCGTGCCCCGCTTCGACCGCGCCAAGTTGGGGCTGGACGCGTGGGGAACCTGAAAGTAACATGCCCGACAGGTGAAATGAGGACGTGTTCGAGCCTGTCTTCCGCGCGCTGTTCAAGTATCCGGCGGTGGTCTTCGAGCAGGGCGAGCTCGCGTTCGCCGTGTCGCGCTCCTCGGCGCTCGCCCTCCTCGCCGCCGGCCTCGCCGCTGCCGGCCTGCTGCTGACCTACCGCGGCATCGGCCATCTCGGCAGCCGCCTCGACCGCACGATCCTCGTCGGCCTGCGCCTCGCCCTGATTGCGGTCCTGCTCCTGTGCCTCGTCCGCCCGACGCTCGTCCTGCGGGCGGCGGTTCCGCAGCAGAATTTTCTCGGCGTGCTGATAGACGACTCGCGCAGCATGACGATTGCCGACAGCGCGAACGAGCCCCGCAGCGCGTTCGTGCAGTCGCAGTTGGCCGGCGACGGCCCGCTGCTCAAGGCGCTCTCCGACAAGTTCGTCCTGCGCTTCTTCCGCTTCTCCTCGTCCGCCGACCGCCTGGCCCGCGTGGGCGACCTGGCCTACGAGGGCACCTCCACCCGCCTGGGCCCGGCGCTCGAACGCGCGCGCGACGAGCTGGCCGGCCTGCCGCTCGCGGGCCTCGTGATGATCACCGACGGCGGCGACACGTCCGACGTCGTCCTCGACGAGCCGCTCGCGACGCTCCGCGCGCGGTCGATTCCCGTGTTTACGGTCGGCGTCGGCGACGAGCAGTTCGAACGCGATGTCCAGATCTCGCGCGTCGAGACGCCGCGCACGATCCTCAAGGGCAGTTCCGTGTCCGTCGACGTCGCCGTCAGCCACACCGGCTACGCGGGTGCCCGCGTCACCCTGCAGGTCGAGGACGAAGGCCGGATCGTGAGCGCCCAGGACGTCACGCTGCCGCGCGACGGCGAGGCCGCGACCGTGCGCGTCACGTTCACGGGCGCCGACGCCGGGCCGCGGCTCTTCCGCTTCACCGTCCCCCCGCAGGCCGACGAGCAGGTCACCCAGAACAATACGCGGACCTCGCTCATCCTCGTCGCCGACGGCCCCGAGCGCGTGCTCTACATGGAGGGCGAGCCGCGCTTCGAGACCAAGTTCATCCGCCGCGCCGTCGAAGACGATGAGAACGTGAAGGTGGTGATCCTGCAGCGGACGGCCGAGGACAAGTACCTGCGCCTCGATGTCGACAGCCCGGACGAGCTCGCGAGCGGCTTCCCGCGCACGCGCGAGGAGCTGTTCGCCTACCGCGCGATCATCCTGGGCAGCGTCGAAGCCGCCGCGTTCTCGCCCGATCAGATCCGGATGCTCGCCGACTTCGTCAGCGACCGCGGTGGCGGCCTCATGATGCTCGGCGGCCGGCGCTCGTTCGCCGAGGGCGGCTGGGCCGGCACGCCGGTGGCCGAGGTGCTGCCCGTCGACCTCGACGCGCAGCCAGCCGGCGGCGACCAGTTCTTCCGGGAGCTGGCCGTGCGCGCGACGCGCGCCGGCGCCACCTCACCGGTCGTCCAGCTCGCCGACTCCGAACAGGCGTCGGCCGCGAAGTGGAACGATCTGCCCAGCCTGAGCGCCGTGAACGCCGTCCGGCGCGTCAAGCCGGGCGCGACGGTCCTGCTCACCGGCGCAGACGAGGAGGGCGACGAGCAGATCGTCCTCGCCTATCAGCGGTATGGCCGCGGCAAGGCCATCGCCCTGCCCGTGCAGGACTCGTGGATCTGGAAGATGGACGCGACGATGGCCGTCGAGGATATGACGCACGCCACGTTCTGGCGCCGTCTGGTCCGCTGGCTCGTCGAAGGCGTGCCCGATCACGTGTCGCTGACGACGTCCTCGGATCGCGTCGAGCCTGGCGAGGCCATGGCCCTCACCGCCGAGGTCGTGGACCCGGCGTTTGTCGGCGTGAACGACGCGCAGACGGTCGCGCGGATCACCGCGCCCTCCGGGCGCGTGACCGACGTGCCGCTCGAATGGACGGTGGCGAAGGACGGCGAGTACCGTGGGTCGTTCGTGCCCGATGAACCGGGGCTCTACGAGATCCGGACGTCGGCCATGCGGGGCGACACGAGCTTCGGGTCGAACGTGCGGTACGTCCGGGCGTCGGCCGGCGACAACGAGTATTTCGACGCCGCCATGCGCGCCTCGCTCCTCACACGCATCGCCGAAGCGACCGGCGGCCGCTTCTTCCGCGCGACGAGCGCGACGTCGCTGCCCGAGGCCATCAACTACAGCGGCCGCGGCGTGACGGTCGTCGAGGAGCGCGATCTCTGGGACATGCCGGCGCTCCTGCTTCTCGTGCTGGCGCTCGTCGCCGCCGAGTGGGGCTACCGCCGGAAGCGGGGGCTCGCATGATTCCTCGCCCAAGCGGGCCTGAAAGGCCCGCTCCTACAGCAGGGGCGCTCGCGATGCTCGCGATGCTCGCGGCCATCGCCACGGCCCGTCCCGTCGCCGCCCAGGACACCCACCTGCTCGTCGTCACGGGCGTGGCCGGGACCGAGCCGCACGCGACACGCTTCCACGGCTGGGCGACGGCCATCGTGGACGCCTCGACGAAGGCGGGCCTGCCGGCGTCGAACATCACGTACCTGGCCGACACGCCCGACCAGGATCCCGCGCGGATCAAGGGCCGTTCGACGCGCGACGGCGTGACGCAGGCGCTCGCCGACCTCGCGACCCGCGCGAAGCCGGACGATGAAGTGTTCATCATGCTCATCGGGCACGGGTCCTTCGACGGCCGGCAGGCGGCGTTCAACCTGCCGGGGCCGGATCTTTCGGCCGCCGACTACGCGACGCTCCTCGGCCGGTTCACGCGTCAGCAGGTCGTCTTCGTCAACACCGCGAGCTCGAGCGGCGCCTTTCTGCCCGTGCTCGCCGGGCCGGGCCGCACGATCGTGACCGCGACGAAGACCGGCGGTGAACGCAACGAGACGCGCTTCCCGGAGCACTTCGTCGACGGCCTCGCCAACCCGGCCGCGGACGCCGACCGCAACGGCCGCATCTCGATCTTCGAGGCCTTCGAGTACGCGCGCCTTCGGGTCGCGGCCTCGTACGAGCAGTCCGGGCACATCGCGACCGAACATCCCACGCTCGACGATGGGACGGGCGGGAAGATGGCGGCAATGCTCTATCTGTCGCCGCGGCGGTCGCAGACGGCCGAGATGGCAGATGCCGATCCGGCGCTGCGCGCGCTCATCGAGGAGCAGGAGGCGCTCGAGCGCCAGGTCGCCGCGCTGCGGCTGCGTAAGGACCGCATGGACCCGGCGGCCTACGAAGCCGAACTCGAGCGCGTGCTCACCGAGCTGGCGCTGAAGACGCGCGCCGTCCGTGAAGCCGGGGCGGCGAAATGACGCGGCCGCTCGTCGTCCTGGCCGCGGTCGCGCTGCTTTCGGCCACCGTCTTCGGCGACCCCGTGCTGCCCAACCCCGACTACGACGGCCAGTTCACGTTCGCGCGCCTCCGGTACGGCCCGCCGACAGCGGTCGTCTCGCAGCGTGTGCCCTGGTCGCACGACTACCCGATGGGCGAGCGGAACTTCATGCGCATCCTCGACGCCGTGTCGCTCCTCCGGCCCAAGGTCGAGGAGACGAGCATCGTCGGTCTCGACGACCCGGCGCTCTTCCGCTACCCGATCACCTACATGGCGGAGCCGGGCTACTGGACGGTGACCGACGAAGAAGCCGCCGCGTTCCGCGCGTACCTGCAGAAGGGCGGGTTCGTCATCTTCGACGACTTCTCCGAGTGGCGCGGCGGCTGGGCGGCCTTCGAGGACACGTTCCACCGCGTTCTGCCGGGCGCACGCTTCTTCGATCTCGAGGCGTCGCATCCGATCTTCAGGTCGTTCTTCGCGATCGACTCGCTCGACGCGCTGCCCCAACTCTACGACGAGGGCCCGCCGATCCTGCGCGCGGTCTTCGAGGACAACAACCCGTCGCGGCGTATGATCGCGATGGTCAATTTCAACACCGACATCTCGGAGTACTGGGAAGAAGGCGGCCTCGGCTTCCGTCCCGTCTGGGAGACGAACCAGGCCTACAAGTTCGGCGTGAATTACGTGATGTATGGGATGACACACTGAGGAGGCCTTCCGTGGAAGACCGTGACACCGTGGATCTGCAGTCGCCCGACGACCTGGCCCTCGCCGATCGGATGAAGGAGGGGCGCGAGCAGATCATCGCCGAGCTCCACAAGCGCATCATCGGCCAGGACGACGTGATCGAGCTCGTGCTGCACACGCTCTTCGTCGGCGGCAACAGCCTCATCGTCGGCGTGCCCGGCCTCGCGAAGACGCTCCTCATCCAGACGCTCGCGCAGGTGCTCGAGCTGAAGTTCACGCGCATCCAGTTCACGCCGGACCTCATGCCGTCCGACATCACGGGGACCGACATCATCCAGGAGGACGCGGTGACCGGGCGCCGGCAGATGGTGTTCGCGCCCGGGCCCATCTTCAGCAACATCGTGCTGGCGGACGAGATCAACCGCACGCCGCCGAAGACGCAGTCGGCGCTTCTCGAGGCGATGCAGGAGCACCGCGTCACGATCCAGGGGCGCACCTACACGCTCGAAGAGCCGTTCTTCGTGTTCGCAACGCAGAACCCCATCGAGCTGGAGGGCACCTATCCCCTGCCCGAAGCGCAGCTCGATCGCTTCATGTTCCACATCGTCATGGACCATCCGCCCGAACACGAGGAGCTCGAGGTGGTGCGGAAGACCACCGCCATCGTCGACCCGCACTACAACCGGCCGGTGAGCGGGGCGGATCTCATCGCGTTCCAGCGCCTGGTGCGGCGCGTGCCAATCGCCAACCCGGTCCTGCAGTACGCGCTCACGCTCGTGCGCACGAGCCGCCCGAAATCGCCGCAGGCGCCCGAGTCGGTGAAGAAGTGGGTGCAGTTCGGCGCGAGCGTGCGCGCCGCGCAGTACCTGGTGCTCAGCGCCAAGTCGCGTGCGCTCACGAGCGGGCGCTATCACGTGAGCTTCGAGGATATCCGCGCGTTCGCCCACCCGGTGCTCCGCCACCGCGTGCTCACGAACTTCCGCGCCGAGTCCGAGGGCGTCTCGACCGACCAGATCATCGACGAGCTGCTCCAGCGGGTTCCGGTCCCGGCGTCGGGAATGTGAGAAGGCGGGTGGGCCAGGTGGGGCGGGCAGGTCGGGTAGGCCGGGTAGGGCCGCTGGGGCAGGTGGGCTGGAGCGAACGTTTGGTGGGAGCCAGCGGCCGCGGAGCTCGCGCGTGGAGCCGGACGTCTACACGCGGCCGCTCACAAGTCGCGGCATCGGCCTCCTCCGCGAGAGGCCAAGCCTGGCCCGAGCGCCATAGAAGTCAACAACATCGCCGATGCCGTGACTTGTTCGGCCGGCGGAATCGCGTGACGGAGCGGCCGTTGGCTCCCACGCAAGCGTCATAACGGGCATGCAAGGTCAGGCCATTCCCGGCGCGCGGTTCGTCGACCCGAAGGTCCTCGCACGTATCGGGAACCTCGAGCTCGTGGCGCGGAACGTCGTGGACGGCTTCATCAACGGCCTCCACCGCGCGCCCTTCTTCGGGGCGTCGATCGATTTCGCCGAGCACCGGGGCTACGTCGCGGGCGACGACATCCGCCGCGTGGACTGGCGGCTGTACGCCCGGACCGATCGCTACTACGTCAAGCAGTACGAGGCCGACACCAACACGAACCTGACGATCCTCTTCGACATCTCGAAGTCCATGGGATTTGCGAGCCAGGGCGTGTCGAAGCTCGAGTACGCGTGCTTCCTCGGCGCGTGCATCGCCTACCTGGCGCAGCGGCAGCGCGACCGCGTCGGCATCATCACGTTCGACTCCGAGATCGTCACGCACGTGCCGCCCTCGGCCAAGCACTTCAACGTCGTCCTGCATACGATGGACCGCGCGAAAGCCGAAAGGCCGGGGCAGCTCAGCGCCCCGCTTCACCGGATGGCCGAGCATTTCCGCCGGCGCGGCATCCTCCTGCTCATCTCGGACTTCTACGACGACCCCGACGCGGTTCTCGAGGCGGTCAAGCCGCTCCGCTTTCTCGGTAACGACCTCATCGTCTTTCACGTCATGGACCCGCAGGAGATCGACTTCTCGTTCGACGAGGCGTCGGCCTTCCAGGATCTCGAGACCGGCGATCAGGTGCCCGTCGTCCCCGACTCGTTCCGGCAGCAGTACCAGGCGCTCGTGCGCGAGCACATCGAGGCTCTGCGCCGCCGCTTCGCGGAGCACCGCATCGACTACGCGCTCCTCGACACACGCGAGCCGCTCGACCGCGCGCTCTTCAGCTACCTGTCGAGCCGGGAGAAGCTGATGAGGGTGAGATGAGCTTCCTCTCCCCGCTTCTCTTCCTCGGCCTCGCGGCGATCGCCGTGCCGATCCTCGTACACCTGATCCAGCGCGAGCGGAGCCGGGTGGTCGAGTTCCCGTCGCTGATGTTCATCCGGCGGATCCCGTACCAGTCCGTGCAGCGGCGGCGCATCCGCCACTGGTTCCTGCTCGCGATGCGCGCGGCCGCGATCGCCCTCATCGTCGCCGCGTTCGCGCGCCCCTTCTTCACGTCGGGCGCGGCCGCAGCGGCTGCCGCATCGGGAGGCAGTCGTGAAGTGGTCATCCTGCTCGATCAGTCGGCGAGCATGGGATACGGCGACCACTGGCCGCAGGCGCAGGCGGCGGCGCGCGCAGCCATCGCGGACCTCGGACCGAACGACCGCGCGAGCCTCGTGCTGTTCGGGCGAAACGCGGAAGAGCACCTGCGATCGACCTCGGATCGCGGCCGCCTCGAGGCGGCGATCGACACGGCACGCGTGACGTCGGGCTCGACGCGCTACGGTCCGGCGCTGGAGCTGGCCGAGAGCATCCTCGCGCAGTCCAGCCTGTCGCGGCCCGAGGTGATCCTCGTCTCGGACTTCCAGAAATCGGGATGGACCGGAAGCGAGGAAGTGCGACTCGGCGAGCAGGCGCGCCTGACGACTGTCCCCATCGGATCGGACGCAGCGAACCTGTCGGTGCCGTCGGTCGCCTTCGCGCGCGCCGAGTCGGCGGGACAGGAACGCGTCACCGTGACCGCCGGCATCAGCAACCGGACGGGAGCGGCCGCGTCGGGCGTGACAGTGGCGCTCGAGATCGACGGTCATCCCGTGGAAACGAAGACCGTGGACGTCGGGGCAGGTGCGTCGGCGTCGGTCGTCTTCGCGCCCGTCTCGCTGGCCGGGTCGCCCATGCGTGGCGCCGTGCGGGCGGGCTCCGATTCGCTCGCCTCCGACAATACCTTCCACTTCGTCATCGGGCCGAGCCAGCCGCTCTCCGTCCTCATCATCGAGAACGGCGACCGCGCGAGTTCCAGCTTCTATCTGAGCCGCGCGCTGTCGATCGGCGCGGCGCCCGTGTTCCGCGTCGAGGTCCTGCCCGCGGGCCGCGTGACGGCGGCAGCGCTCGACGGCCGCGCGGTGGTCATCCTGAACGACACCGTCGTCCCGCAGGGCATCGGCGTGGACGGGCTCCAGCAGTACGTCGAGCGCGGCGGCGGCCTGCTCGTCGCCGTGGGACAGCGCACCACGTGGCCACCCAATGACGCGGCGCTCCTGCCGGGCACGCTCGGCAGCGTGATCGACCGCACCTCGGGACGCGGCGGCGCCATCGGCTACCTCGATTACGGCCACCCGGCGCTCGAAGTGTTCAAGGCCCCGAGGAGCGGCGACTTCTCCGGCGCACGCATCCTCCGCTATCGGCCCGTCGAGCCCGGTCCCGACGACCGCGTCCTTGCCCGGTTCGACGATGGGGCCGTGGCGGCGGTGGAGAGGCGGCTTGGCGAAGGCCGTGTCATTCTGTGGACCACGTCGCTTGACGACTCGTGGAACGACCTCGTGCTGAAGCCGGTCTACCTGCCGCTCCTGCACCAGTTTGCGCGCTATCTCGCCAGCTACGAGGCGCCCGCGCCCTGGCGGACCGTCGGCCAGGTCGCCGACGTGTCCGCGATCCTCAAGAGCCGGGCCGACCGCATCGTCGTCACGCCGTCGGGCACGCAGATCAGGATTGCGGCGTCAGAGCCGGGCCTGGTCGAGCTCGACGAGCAGGGCGTCTACGAGATCCGCGCGGCGGAGAGCGGCGCGCCGACGTCTCACCGGCTGGCCGTCAACCTCGACCCGGCCGAGTCGGACCTGACGCGGCTCGACCCCCAAGAGCTCGTCGCCGCCGTGACAGGCAGCGCGGCGACGGCGACGGCCGCCGTGGCGGTCCCGGCCGAGCAGACCGCAGCCGAGACCGAGCGGCAGCAGAGCCTGTGGTGGTACCTCCTGCTCGGCGGCCTGTTCCTGCTCGCGGCCGAGATGGCGGTGTCGAACCGGTTGTCGAGAACGGAGAGGTTCCTGTAGCTCCTTTCCTGTAGCGGCGGGCCTTTCAGGCCCGCCGGCCTCAAAGGCCGGCGGCTACAGGAGCCCGCCGGGTGTATTCTTCGATGGAGAGGCTCGACATGCCTGACGGAGTGACCGGACCCGACCGTCGCCAGGAGCTCGTCGACGTCATTGGCCGCGTCCGCAACCGCTGGCGGCTCAAGCTCGCGCTGCGCGGCGCCGTGATCGTCGTCGCCGGCACGCTGGCCGCCCTGCTACTCTCCGCCTCCGGTCTCGAAGCGCTGCGCTTCAGCCCCTCGGCCATCATCGGGTTCCGCGTCGCCGCCGCCATCATTTTCGCCGGGCTCGTGTACATCGGACTCGTGCGCCCGCTGCAGCGCCGCGTCACCGACGGCCAGGTCGCGCTCTACCTCGAAGAGAAAGACAAGTCGCTCGAGGCCGCGATTCTGAGCGCCGTCGAGACCTCGGCCCTCGCCGACGGATCGCACACCGGGCCGTCGCCAAGGCTCGTCGAGCGCCTCGTCGAGCAGGCCGTCGAGCAGTGCCGGACGATTGACGACGGGCTGGCGGTGGAGCGGCACAACCTGCGGCGCCAGGCGATGACGCTTGGCGCGGTCGCGGCCGGGGCCGCGCTGCTCATCACCTTCGGGCCAGCGTTCCTGCGCCATGGCCTGTCGGCGCTCCTCATCGTCTCTCGGAGCGCCGAGGCGGCTAGTCCGTACCGCATCGACGTGCAGCCGGGGAACGTGAGAATCCCGCGCGGCGCCGACCAGACCGTGACGGCGCAGCTCGACGGCTTCACGTCCGACGATGCGACGCTCATGTACCGCCACTCGCCGGGCGCGCCCTTCGAGCCCGTGCCCCTCGTGGCGGGCGCCGGGCCGGGTGAGTTCGAGGTGATGCTCTTCCAGGTGGACAAGCCGACCGACTACTTCGTCCAGTCGAACGGCGTGCGCTCCCCCACCTTCTCGATCGACGTCCTCGACCTGCCGACCGTCGAGCGTCTCGTGCTCGAGTATCGCTTCCCCGACTACACGGGCCTGCAACCGCGCATCGTCGATCCGGGCGGCGACATCGCGGCAATCGTGGGCACCGAGGTCCGCCTACTCGTCACGCCGACCATGACGACGCCCGGCGGACGCGTGCAGGTGACTGACACCGGGGCGCTGCCGCTCGCGGCGCAGGGCGACGGCACGCTCGCCGGCACGATCGTCGTGAAGGAGCCAGGCTCGTACCGGATCGAGCTCGACGGCCCGCAGGGCGAGCGCGTCGCCGCGTCGCCGCAGTACATGATCGACGTCCTCGAGGACATGCCGCCGTCGGTCACCTTCGCGCGGCCCGGACGCGACACGCAGGCCACCGCCGTCGAGGAGGTCTTTGCCGAGGTGCGGGCCGACGATGACTACGGCGTGCGGCAGGTGCAGATGTTCTACTCGGTGAACGGCGGACCCGAGAAGACCGTCCCGCTCTTCGGCGGCGCGCGCGCATTGCCCGAGGTCACGGCCAGCCACACGATTTACCTCGAGGAGCTCGGTCTCGAGCCCGGCGACTTCGTCTCCTACTACGCAAAGGCCACCGACAACGACACGGTGCGGGGGGCCAAGACCGCGACGAGCGACATCTACTTCGTCCAGATCCGCGCGTTCCGCACGGACTTCAGGCCCGCGCAGTCGATGGGCGGCATGGGCGGCGGCGCGGGCCAGCAGGTCGGCCAGCTCTCGCAGCAGCAGCGGCAGATCGTCGCGGCCACGTTCAACCTGGTGCGCGATCGCCCGAAGATGACCGCCGAGAAGTTCCGCGAGACGACGGTGTTCCTGACGCTCGCGCAGGCGAAGCTTCGCGAGCAGGTCGAGCAGTTGAGCGAAAAGATGAACGCGCGCCTCGACGTCGTCGACGAGGCGTTCAAGACGATTGCCGAAGCGCTGCCGAAGGCCGCGACGGAGATGGCGTCCGCGGAGGGCGAGCTGAAGGGCCAGCGCGCACGTGAAGCGCTCTCGCCCGAACAGCGCGCCTTGAAGCTCCTGCAGGACGCCGAGCTGCAGTACGAGCTGCAGGTCGCCATGCAGAACGGCGGCGGCGGCGGCGGGGGCGGCGGCCAGCAGATGGCCAACGACCTGGCGGATCTCTTCGAGCTCGAGCTCGACAAGCTCGCGAACCAGTACGAGATGCAGCAGCGCGCCGAGATGCAGAGCGGCGACCAGCAGGTTGACGAGCTGATGGAGAAGCTCCGCGAGCTGGCGCGGCGGCAGCAGCAGGAGGCCGAGCGGCAGCGCCGGATGGCCGCGCAGGGCAGCCAGGCGAGCGGCGGCGGCAGTCAGTCCCAGCGGCAGCTCGCGCAGGAAGTCGAAGACGCCGCGCGACGGCTCGAGCAGCTCACGCGCGAGCAGCAGCGGCAGAACCTGCAGGAGGCCGCGCGGGAGCTGCAGGAGGCGGCCAACGCCATGCGGCAGGCCGCGGCGGGCGGCGCGAGCGACGGCGGCGCGCAGGCCACGGCCGCGCTCGACCGGATCCGCGAGGCACAGCGGCGGCTCGAGCAGAACCAGGGTGGCCGCGCGGAGCGCGACGTGCAGGACGCGCTGCGGCAGGCCGAGGAGCTGGCCGAAGATCAGCGCGAGATGGCGGCCGACGTGAGCGCGCTCGATCAGGCGGGGGCGGCGCGACAGGCGCGGGCCGAGGCGCTCGGCCAGCGCAAGGACACGATGGACAAGCAGGTGGCGGACCTGCAGAGCCGCCTCGAGCAGATTGCCAACGAAGCGCGGCGCGACGATCGCAACGCGGCGCGGAAGCTCGACGAGGCCGCCGGCAGCATCACCGACCGGCGCATCCGCGAGAAGATCCGTTACACGCGCAACACGCTGCGCGGCAACGCCAACGAGTACGCGCGCGCGATGGAAGACGACATCGCCGCGAACCTCGAGGACCTGCAGAAGCGGATCGGCGACGCGGCGGCGGCCTTCGGCGAGCGATCGCAGCAGAACGCGATGGATCGCGCGCTCGACGGGACGCGGGATCTCGTGCGCGGCATGGAGAGCCTCGATCAGCGCCTGCGCGACCGGGCCCGGGAGGGGCAGGACGGGCGGGAGGGGCAGGCAGGCCAGGTGGGCCGGGAAGGCCAGGAGGGTCAGCAGGGCCAGGCCGGGCAACAAGGCCAGGAAGGTCAGGCCGGGCAGGCGGGCCAGGGAGGTCAGCAGGGTGGATCAGGGTCGCCCTCCGGCGCCGACTCGAATGCCATGGCGGGCGGATCGCCGAGCGGCGGCGCGTATGGTGGCGGCGACGCGCGCAACTGGGGCGGCGGGGGCGGCTACTACTCGCCTGACGACATCCGCCAGTTCAGAAACGAGCTGCGCGAGTGGCAGGCGAGCACCGAGTCGCTGCGGCGCGAGCTGACGCAGGCGGGCATCGACGCCCGCGACCTCGAAGGCGTGCTGCGCGACCTTCGCACGCTCAACAACGAGCGCAACTTCGTCGACCCGCGCAGCCTCCAGGCGCTGCACGCGGCGGCGCTCGATCGCCTCAAGCAGTTCGAGTTCGGCCTGCGGCGCGAGGCCGAGGGCGGCAACCAGCCCCTCTCGCTCTCCGCCTCAGACGAGGTGCCGGCGGGGTTCAGAACGGCGATCGAGGAGTACTACCGGTCGCTCGCCCGCCGGACGCGGTAGCCGTGCGGCGCGGGATGGCCGCGCGGCAGTCGGATGTAGCCGCCGGCCTTGCTTGCCACTGATGTAGCCGCCGGCCTTTCAGGCCGGCGGTCAGCTACCGGGTACAATTGGACAGTTCACTATCGTCGGGTCGGGGCGTAGCGCAGCCTGGTAGCGCACCTGCCTTGGGCGCAGGGGGTCGCTGGTTCGAATCCAGTCGCCCCGACCAATATCCAAGGGTCTACCTTGAGCCGACCCCGGAGCTGCCAGCCCGCTGGGGTGCGGGGATTTCCCCAAGGACCGCCTGTTTCCGCAGCCTCTCGCCGCAGCCGCGCGTCAATTCCTGCCCAAATCCTGCCCAAATCGGCTCGCCCCGAGCTGGTTCCCTGCCCGTGGCGCGGCACGCGATTTGCCCCACACCGCATCATGTCGTCTGCCGGAACCCCGGCAAGGAGGTCGACATGTTGATGCGAGCGACTGGCGTTGCCCTGGCCCTGGTCATGACCGCGTGCAGTTCCGTGACGCCCGTACCCCTCCGCGGCGGCGAGGTGTGCTATCGCTGCCGGCGCCTGATCCTCGATACCCGCGTCGCGGCCCAGACCGTCGGCACCCTGGCCACGAACTTCCGGACCGCGGGCTGCCTCGCCAAGTACCTGGCCGCCCATCCCGAGGAAACCAACGCCGTCTTCGTCACCGACTACGAGTCCGGCAAGCTGATGCCGGCCTCCTCGGGCGCGTTCGTGCCCACCACGGACCCGAACACCGGAGAGGAAGACTTCGTGGTCTACAGGAAGAACGCGGCGGCTGCGAAACAGACACCGGCCCTCACCTGGGCCGAGGTTCTCGATCAGGCGAAGGCGGCGACGAGCGCCAACTGAACCCGGGCGTGACGCCTACTGCCGCGCGAGCGTCATGTCGAGCGCCGCCTCCTCGTCGACGTCGTCGCCATCGACGTCGAAGAGGACGTGCCCGCCTCGAAGCGCCAGCGTGTCGCCGCTCAGGGTCATGTCGAACTGCGTGTCCCCGCTGATGCCCGCCGGCCGCAGCGTGAGCACGTCGCTCGTGGCGGTCCAGGTGCCAGTGCTCACCTCGGGCGCAATGCCCGGCACGATGGTCGTCAGGGTGAAGGTCCCGCCGGCGTTGAGGACAAGGACGATCGAGACGCCCTGCGAGACGACCTCGATCCTGAGCGTCGGGTTCGCGCGGTCGGAGAACTCCGCCATGGTCGCACGCCACGTCCCGGGCAGGCCGCCGCCGCTCGGCGCCGTGGGACTCTTCTTGCTGCAAGACCCCGCCGCGGCGGCGAGAACCACGAAACCCAGAACGGCTGTGGTGGCAGCCAGTCGTCGAAGCATCGTCATATCGAGCCTCCCCGGCGGCGGGCTGCAACGGGAGTGCCACGCGCACGAAACGCTTTGCGGACGGGACCCGCCTGCCTATACTGGACCCCTGCCGGGTCGCCGCCAGCGGGCGATGGCCCGGACCACCGACCGGCGGCCTCTTCTTCAGTCTCATGGAGGCGGCATGAAGTCCATCCGGGCGATCCTCAGCGGGCAGGACACGGCGACCGTCGATCGGCGGATACCGGTGGCTGAGGCGGCACGCCTCATGGCCGCCCGTCACGTCGGCGCCCTCCCCATCTCCGACGGCGACGAGGTCGTCGGCATCTTCACCGAACGCGACGCGCTCAACCGCATCGTCGCGGCGGGCGTCGATCCGGCGCGGACGCCGATCGGCGACGTGATGTCGACCACGCTCGTCGTGGCCGACATCGACGAGACCTACGAGACGTGCCTCGACCGGATGCGCCGCGCGCACATCCGCCACCTCATCGTGCTCGACCACGGCCGCATGGCCGGTGTCGTGTCGATGCGCGACCTGATGGCGGTCGACCTCGACGAGAAGGACGAGGCGCTGACGCTCCTGAACGCCTACGTCCACGACGTGCCGCCGACGCTCGGGAAGCGGCTTTAGGACCTGGTCCGGTCAGCGCGCCAGACGGTCGACGTCGTACTCGAGAAAGAGGATACCCGTCGCCGGATAGACGCGGTGCGCCCGGAGGCTGAGGTTCAGCCGGGGACCGGGCGTTGGAAGGAGCTGAAGCCCGCCGCCGAGCAGGATCGGGATGATGGCGACGTCGACGCCGTCCACGAGATCCGCCTGCGCCAGTTCGCGGAAGAGGTCGCCGCCACCCCACAGCCAGAGCGGCTTGCCGTCGCCCGCGGTCTTGAGCGCGCGCACATGCGCGACGGCGTCCCTCGCGAAAACGACGCCGTCGCGCTCGCCCTCGGGCAGGCTGCGCGAATAGACGTACGTGGGCAGGGTGAGCCCCGGAGCGCCGCCCGTCCCGCGGAAGACGTCGTACGAACGGCGGCCCATGACGAGGCCGCTGAAGCCCGCATACATGGCAGGGAAGTCGATGTCGGAATCGGCGACGATCCAGTCGAACTCGCCGTGCGGACCGGCGATGAAGCCGTCGAGGCTCGCGGCGACCGAGTAGCGAAGGGCTTTCAACTATCTAATCGACCGACACCGACGCCTGGAAGGCGTGGACGACCGGCGCGCCCGGCCAGTCGGCGGGCTCGGCGACGCCGAGCAGCCAGAGCACCGTCGACGCCGTGTCAATCGTGTGGACCGGGACGCCGCGCAGCAAACCGGTCCGCACGCCGCGGCCCCACGCAATCCACGGAATCCTCACGTCGCGCGGATCCGCGCTACCGTGATCGTAGCCATGCCCGCCGTGGTCGGCCGTGACGATGAGCGTGTAGTCGCGGGCGCCGAACGCGGCGTCGGTGGCCTCGATGAGGTCGCCGATCGCCCGGTCGGTCGAGGTCACCGCGCGCCCGTAGTCCTCGCTCATCCACCCGGCGCGATGACCGGCGGCGTCGGGGTCCGAGAGATGGACGAACAGCAGGTTGGGCCGCGACGCCGCGAGATGCTCGGCCGCGTCCCTGACGGTTCGCGCGCTGCTCCACCGGCCGAACCATCCGCCCGGCGCCTGGGAGTAGTCGAGCGTGCCGGGCTGCTGCAGCGGCTGGAACTTTGCCTTGCTGAAGAACGCGGCCGTCTCGTACCCGCGCGACCGCGCCACGCCGAAGACCGTCGGCAGTTCGATGAGGTCGGTGTCCGCCGTCACCACGGTGTTCCAGAGCACGCCATGCCGCTCGGGCGGCTGGCCCGTGAGCATCGACGTGTGGGACGGGAGCGTCTTGCTCGGCGTGATCGTGCTCGCCGCGAGCGTGTAGCTGCCCTCGCGCATGAGGCGCTCGAGCGTCGGCGTGCGGAACGTGCCGATGGCGTCGGGCCGCAGGCCGTCAACGGAGACGAGCACGACGTGCGGCGTCAACCGCCCCTCGGACCAGCCGGGCACACGCGGCTCGGGCGTGGCGGAGACGACGTAATGGGGCTTGCCGCAGCCGCCCGACACGGCGACCGATAATCCGAGCGCCGCAATCGCGCTGAGGAAAGGAGCGATCTTCATGCTCGCGTCCATTATCGCACGCGGACGGGAGCGGGACGGAAGGGCCGTCAGCTCAACGGGGAGCTCGATAGAACTGCAGGGCGCCGCCGGGCGTGGGGTGCACGTGCGCGATGCCAAGCAGGCTCAGCCGCCTCCGAGGTTCGCCAGCAGACCGCGAATCACGCCGGGCGTCTCCTCGGCGTCCGAACCGAGATCGAGCCAGAACCCCGGCACCCGCTCCGCGAGGCGGCCCACCGTATCCATCGCGGCCCGGCCGGGCCGCGGCACGACGGTGCCGATCGCGTTCGTCGCGAGCGCCAGGAAGACATCCGTCCGCCGGGCCGGGTCGAGCCGCGTCCTGTCCCTTCCGCCACGCAAGAGCAGCACGGCACCCACCTCGACGCGCGACGGCACGTGGAACCCCGCGGTCTCGTGGGGAAACAGGCACCACTTCTCCGCCGCCCTGACGGCGCCGGCCAGATGCGCGGCAGGAACGGCGAAGCGCGTGAGATCGTGCGGCCCGAGACACACGCCGCCGAAGAGACTGTGACCCGCGAACGACCCGCCCGCAACCTGCTCGATGGCGACGATGTCGTCGCCGAGGAAGTCGAGGCCGTCATGCAGGCACGCCATCGTGGAGGTGGACTTGCCCGCGCCGCTCGCGCCTGCGAGGAGCGCGCCGATACCCGCCCGGCCGACGAGCGCCGCGTGCAGTTCGTGCACGCCGAGGCCCGCCAGCCACGTGGCGAGGTGCAGGGCGAACGGCTTGATGCGCGCGTGGCCCGAGAGGTCGCCGGCCCGTGCGCGGCACGCGATAATCCGCCGCGATTCGCGGTCGAAGAGGCTGATCGACCCCGCGCGATCGAAGACAAGGAATCGTCGACGGCCGGACGCCCGGAACGTCCCGCCGTCGACGGTCCATGCACGCGAACCGTCCGCGACGCCGCCATCGTCGTCCGATCTCGCCGGCTCGTTCCACGCCGCCGACCCGATCGGACAGGCGACACCGGTCTCCGCCTCGTCCCACGCATCGATCGACAGCGCCGGACGCTCGCCGTTCCCGAAGGGGCCGACAAGGTGCGCGAACGGCCGAAGGGTCTCGCGCGCAAGGCAATCCCCGGCGATTCGGATCTCGACTGGCCTTCCGGCGATTCTGAGCGTCGTCTGCGACGGACGCGTCGCACCAAGGGCGCGCTCGAACGCGTCGCCGAGGACGGCGGCCGCCGTCACGACTTGTTGGTGGAATCCGTCCAGGTGATGTCCATCAGGCCGGGTGCCGGCGGATCGAGCGCCAGCAGTTCGCCCATGTCGCGATAGATGTTCAGCCTGGGGGGCGCGTACACGCCTTGTCCGGATGCAGGCGAGGGAGGCGACGCGATCGGCGGAGGTGCGTCGCTCGCGGCGACGATGAGGCGCTCGTTGACGAGCTCCTGCAGGAGGCGCAGCACGTCGTCGCGCGCCTGGTCGGGCGAGACGTCGTACTGCACCGCGACGGCGGCGGCGATCTCGTCCCCGGAGCGCCGCTCCTCGATCATCCCCCAGACGACTCCGCCTGCCTTGTCCATGCTGTAGTAGATCCCGTCGGAGAGCCTGATGATGATGGCCTCACCGTCGATCACCTTCGAGCTGACCTCGCGGTCATTCGGCTGCCAGCGTCCGTCCGGTTCGATCATGCGCCGTCTCCTCCGTTACCTGTCGATAGCGCGCGTCGTACTCGTCCACCGTGCGCGTCCACGAGAAGCGCGCGCGCGCGTGCCGGCGTCCGGCACGTCCCATGGCATCGGCCATGTCCGGGCGCTCGAGCAGCACCCCGATCGCGTCCGCCAGCACGGCGCTGTCGTCCGGCGCCACAAGCAGGCCAGTGACGCCGTGCTCGACGGCTTCCGGCAGGCCCTCGACGCTCGTCGCGACGACCGGGCGCTCGAGCAGCCCGGCCTCGACCGCCACCAGCCCGAGCGACTCACGCCGCGACGGCACGATGACGGCTGTCGCGGTGTTGATGAGCGCCGCCGTCTTCCCGGCCTCCACCCAGCCCACGAAGTCGACCGCGCCCGACACGCCGAGCGCCACTGCCTGCGCCTCGAGCTGGCGACGTGCCGGGCCATCGCCCGCCACGATCAGCCTGGCCGCGGGCCAGCGCGCCCCCACTCGGGCGAACGCCGCGAGCGCGACGTCGAACCCCTTGAGGTCGACCAGCCGGCCGAGGCACAGCAGGCGCGGTTGGGCGATCGGCCTCGGCACGGGCGCGATGGCGGGTTCCTTGATACCACAGTACACGACCGACGACCGGTCGCGCGCCAGCGGTCCTTCGGCCGCCACGAGCTGCGCGCGGACCGCGCGCGAACAGCAGCAGATCCACGCGGCGCGTTCGAAGAGCCGGTGCGCAAGCGTCGCCGTCTCGCCGCCGCGATGGGGCAGCTCCGGTCCGCCGTGCATGGTCAGCAGCGCCGGGGCCGGCCACGCGCGAGCCGATTCGAGATGAAACAGGACGCTCGCGCTCATCGTGTGCACGTGCACGAGGTCGATCCGCAGCCGCCGCTTGAGATCGGCGACCTGGTGCCGCACGTGTGCGATGGCTTCCGGGCGCCCGCTGGCGAGCGCCGCGTAGAACGGCACCCGGACGACCGGCACACCGTCGAGCTCGTCCTCATCAGGGAGGCCCGGATCGCGGTGGTTGGTGACGACGGTCACGTCGTGTCCCCGCTCGCGAAGAGATCGGGCCAGGCATTCGACGAACACCTCGACGCCGCCGATCGCAGGCCTGAAGGACTCGGTCCACATCAGGACGCGCATCGGCCGGGCCTACGATCCCTTCGCGTGGCGACGGTCGAGGTCCAGCTTGCCCTTGATGAAGTGGAGGAACCCGTCCATGGAGCCCTCCACCTCCGTCCTCGACAGGTTGGCCGCGTGCAGGCGGCGGCGCATGAGGACCTCGGGCATGATGTCGAGCACGGCGCCCCGCGCCAACGCCTGCACGAACCACGGCGCGCCGGGTGAATACCGCAGGACGGGATCGAACACCCCGAACCGGTCGAACGCGTCCCGCCGGGCCACGAGCGTCGGCACCACATAGCCGACAAACGGCTCCGCGAGCCGGTGACCGCGGAACCGCTCCTCGTCGGCCGCGACCTCCGGCATCCAGAAGTTCTGGAAACCCGTCACCGACAGATCGAGATCGTCCCGAGCCTCGAATCGCGCCGCCTGGCGGGCGAGCTTCTGCGGCAGCCACAGGTCGTCGGCGTCGAGGAACGCCACGACGTCTCCTCTCGCGCGGCCGATGCCCGTGTTGCGCGCGCCGGCCGCGCCGGCGTTGGCCTGTGCGACATACGTCACGCGGGCGCCGTACGCACGGGCGACGCGCGCGGTCCCGTCCGTGGACCCGTCGTCCACGACGATGACCTCGAACGGGGGCCGGGTCTGCGACAGGATGCTGTCGATTGCCGCGCCGAGGAAACGCTCGCCGTTGCAGACGGGAACTATGCAACTGACGCGCGGCGGGGTCATGCGAGCGAACCGGATGGCGCGGCGGCGGTGCGCGGCCGCGGCAGCATGACGATCTTGCCGCCGTCGGGCCGCCCGCCGGTCGGCGGCAGCGGGCACACCTGGCAAAGCGGATACCCCTCGCGCCGGCCGGCCACGAGGTCCTTCACGATGCGCACGTGCCGCTCGGAGTACCACAGCGACTCGATGGAATCGCGATGGACGTTCCCCAGGCTGAACGCGCCGGCGAGGTCCTCGCAGCAGTGCGCCATCTCGCCGTCGTGCTGCACGATCATCCGGACAAGCGGACGATGGCAGGGCGCGTTGACGAAGATGAGATCGGGGCATGCCATCCGGCTGTCGAACGGCACGAGCGCCCGCGGGGCGACCAGGCTCGGCACGAGCCGCGCGCTCGCGCGACCGATCGGGCTGAACTCGAGCTTCACGTCGGCGAGCTGGATGCGCCACTCCCGCTTCGCTTCCTCCAGCTCCTCGCGCGTGTCGTAGTCGTACAGGCCGACGACGACGTGGTCGTAGACGCGCGCGACCTCCCGGCACAGCGCGTCGTCGCGGCGCAGGACGTCGCCGTTCGTGTGCAGATAGGGCGCCATCCCGCGGTTGCGCGCCTCCCATGCGAGGGGAATGTTCCGATCGTCGAGCAGGGGCTCCGAGTAGTGGTGGAACCCCACGAGCCCCGCGAAGCCGAGCGCGCGCGCCTGGTCGAGCAGGTGCAGGATCGCGTCGGTCGGCATGCGATGCTGGACGGCGTCGCCCTCTGAATCGAGGTACTTGCCAGAGCGGTCGTAGGTGCGAGGGCAGAACCAGCAGGCGCGGTTGCAGTTGGCCTGCGACTCGACAATCAGCCGTTCGAACAGGGGAATGGGTCGCGCGACTCCGAGGCCGTCCGGCCGTGGCTGGCTCACGCACGTGCTCCCGGCCGCGCCCGTCGGCGGTCGAGCGCGGCCTTGACCGTGTGCAGGTACTCGTCCCGGCTTCGGCTCGCGAAGCGCGCGCTCCGGTTGCTCCCATGCAGGCGGCGGCGGACCAGCACATCCGGCAACAGTTCCTTGACGGCCCCGGCCTCGTCCGCGCGGAGGAACCAGTCCGTTTCGGAGCTGTGTTTCAGGGACTGGTCGAAGCCCCCGATGCAATCGAAGGAACGGCGGCGGACGACGAGCGCCACGGTCGTGAATCCGGGCAGGGGCGCCAGGCGATCGGGCTCGACGGCGACGCCGGTCTCGCGCGGATCGACGAAATTCTGGACGTGGCACACCGAGTAGTCGAGGTCGGACCGCGCCGTGAACCGTGCCATCTGCCGCGCCAGCTTGTCGGGCAGCCACAGGTCGTCGGCGTCCAGGAAGGCGAAGTACTCGCCCGTCGCGTGGGCGACGCCGAGATTGCGGGCCGCGCACGGGCCAGCGTTCACCTGCCGCAGGTAGCGGACGCGCGGTCCGTACCCGGCGACGACGTCCGGCGTGCGGTCCGTGGATCCGTCGTCGCACACGAGCACCTCGAGCGGCTCGTACCCTTGACCGAGGATGCTATCGAGCGTCTCGCCCAGGTACCGCTCGCCGTTGTAAGCGGGCACGATGCAGCTGACCAGGTGGTTCATCGTCCTATCCGCCCGACATCGCGCCGATGACCAGGAACGGCTCGGCCCCGGCGATCACCTGATCGGGCAGCCGGGCGTCGACCGGATCGTGCGAGAGATCCTCCTCGCAGGCGAAGAACCGAAGGAACGGACGCCGCGCGCCCGTCGCATGATCGCGGATGGTCCCGCCGAGCATCGGGTAGCGCGCCTCGACCGCGTCGAGGACCGCGCGCACCGTGGGCTGCCCGCCCACGTCCACGAGGATCTCGTGGTCCACCCGCGCGAGCGTCCGCAGATGCGCGGGCAGGACCACACGGATCATGGCAGCGTCTGGACCTCGACCGAGAGCACCGCGGGCAGATCGCGCACGATAGGCGTCCAGGCGTCGCCGGCACTGGCCGACCCGTACACCTGCCCGCCGGTCGTGCCGAAGTACACGCCGCAGGGGTCGAGCGCGTCCACGGCCATCGCGTCGCGCAGGACGTTGACGTAGCAGTCGCGCTGCGGCAGCCCGGCGGTGAGCGCCTCCCACTCGCCGCCGCCGGTGCGGCTGCGATAGACGCGCAGCTTGCCGTCGGGCGGAAAGTGCTCCGAGTCGCTCTTGATCGGCACGACGTACACCGTCTCGGGCTCGTGCGCGTGCACGTCGAGCGCGAACCCGAAGTCGGTCGGCAGGTTGCCGCTCACCTCGTGCCACGAGTCGCCCGCGTCGTCGCTCCGCATGACGTCCCAGTGCTTCTGCATGAACAGCACGTTCGGCCGCGACGGGTGCATGGCGATGCGATGGACGCAGTGGCCGACCTCGGCGTCCGGATCCGGGATCCCCTCCGATCGCAGGCCGCGGTTGATCGCCGTCCACGTCGCGCCCCCATCGTCGGTCCGGAAGGCGCCGGCGGCCGAGATGGCGATGAACATCCGCTGCGGGTGCGCCGGATCGAGGAGGATGGTGTGCAGGCAAAGCCCGCCCGCGCCGGGTGCCCACCGCGGGCCCGACCCGTGGCCCCGCAGGCCGGGCAGCTCGTGCCACGACTGTCCGCCGTCGCTCGTCCTGAAGAGCGCGGCGTCCTGCACACCGGCGAACACGGTGTCCGCCTCGGTCAGCGACGGCTCGAGATGCCAGACGCGCGCGAACTCCCACGGGTGCGGCGTCCCGTCGTACCACTGGTGCGTGCCGGGCACGCCGTCGTACACGAACTTGTTCCCGACGGGCTCCCACGTCCGCCCACCGTCGGTCGAACGCTGGATGACCTGCCCGAACCAGCTCGACGTCTGCGAGGCCCACACGCGGTCGGGATCGACGGGCGACCCCTTGAGGTGGTAGACCTCCCAGCCCGCGAAGTGCGGGCCGCTGACATCCCAGCTCTTCCGCGATCCATCCGCCGTCAGCACGAACGCGCCCTTGCGCGTGCCCACGAGTACGCGAACCCCAGCCATCGTGTAACGCCTCCCCGGCGATTCTAACGCGGTCCGGGTGCTAGACTTCCTGGTTCATGGCGGCGACGCGACGGTCCGGCGCCGACTGGCTCGCGCTCGGCGTGACGGCCGTTCTTCCGCTCGTCGCGTGGCCCGGTCTCGTGCGCCCGTTCTCCACGCCGAAATTGTGGCTGCTCGGCGGCGCGAGCGCCATCGTCCTCGGCCTGACCTGGCGTTCCGCACGGGCCGCGCCGGCCGTGGAAGGCTGCACCCGGCTCCTGCGCGTCCTCCCGGCGGTCTGGCTCGCCTCGTGGGTCGTCCCCTCGCTGCTTGGCGGCGTCGTCTCGATGGACGCGCTGGCGACGGCCGTCGCGACCGGCCTCTGGGCCGTGGCCCTGCTCGCGGCGCGCCTTCGTCCGTTCGACCTCGCCCTGGCGGCGGTCGTCGGCGGGACCTCGGTCGCCATGATCGCCCTGCTGCAGTGGATCGGTCTCGATCCCTTCGCGGCCGCCGGATGGCTGCCGGAGATTCGCGGCGCCAGCGTCCGCATGCGCATCTACGGGACGCTCGGGAACCCGAACTTCGTCGCGGCGCTCCTCGCGGCCGCCATGCCGCTGACGGCGGGAGTGGCGACCGCCATGAAGAGCCGGAACACGCGCGCCGGCGTCATGACGCTCCTGGCCCTGCAGATCCTGGCACTCGCCGCCACCGGCTCACGCGGCGGCGCCCTCGGCGTGATCGCGGCCGGCGTCACCTGGGCGATGGCCAGCGGGCGCGGGCGCATCGCGGTCGTCGCCGCCGCGCTCGTCGCCGCGTCGGCGATCGCCGTGCAGTCGCCCGCACGCCCCCTCCGCCAGACCTTGAACGGACGCGTTTACATGTGGACCGTCATCACCGGGCAGGCCCTCGCCCATCCGTGGATCGGCCACGGGCCCGGTGGCGTGGCCGCGCACTACCGCGCCTGGGAGAGCGCCGCGCGCCGGGCGGGCGCCGATCCGACGCTCGCCGGCCAGTTCGGCGGCCCGCAGCAGCACGCGCACAACGACTACCTGGAGGCGCTGACCGAACGCGGCATCCCGGGACTGGTGGCGCTCGTCCTTGTCGTCGGCACGCCGATCGTGTGCGCCGTACGCCGCGCCCGGCGCCGGCACGATCCGATTCTGCGCGCGTCGGCCGCCGCCATCGCCGCCATCGGCGCGGTCGCTTTCGTCGACTTCCCGCTGGCGCGTCCGGACGAACTGGTCGCATTCTGGACGGCCCTGGTCATCACCGCCTCGCCGTCCCCGGATACGGTGTAACCGTGCGCATTGGCGCATCGGAAGCCTTGATGTACGCTACCCCCGTGTCGCGCGTCCCGCCACGCGGATCACGCCCGCGCCTCGGCTTCCTCCTGGTTTCGCTCGCACTCGTCGCCGCCTGCGGTCCGTCGCCGTCTCAGCAGGATCCCCAGGCAGGGGCCGGGGCGGCGCCGACTGCAGTGCCCGTACCCGACGATGGGGCGCCGCTGACCGATGAGGAGCGCCTGGCCGTCGAGCGGTTCTACGTGCGGAAGACCGTGAGCATCGTGGTGGGATCGGGTGCGGGCGGCGGGTTCGACACGACGGCCCGCCTCGTCTCGCGTCACATCGGCCGCCACATCCCGGGCACGCCCACGGTCATCGTCGTGAACATGCCGGGCGGCGGCGGGCTCGTCGCGGCGAACCACGTATTCAACGCCGCGCCGAAGGACGGCACGGCCATCGGGCTCTTCCACGAAGCCCAGATGATGACGCAGTTGACCGGCGGCGAGGGCGTGCAGTTCGATCTGCGGCAGTTCAACTGGCTGGGCAGCTCCTACGTCGATCCGAATGTCTGCATCGTGCGTACGGACGCGGCGGTCACGGCGTTCGACGGGATGATTGGCGGGATCGCGCCGATCGCGGTCGGCGGCACGGGCCCGGGCTCGAATACCTACGACGCCCCGCGCGTGCTGGCCGCCGCCACCGGCGCCAGCATCAAGGCCGTGGCGGGCTACCCGACGACCAACGACGTGCGTGTCGGCGTCGAGCGCGGCGAGATCCAGGGCATGTGCCTCGGGTGGGAGTCGGTGCAGTCGGCCTCGAGCCACTGGCTCGACGAGGGCTACGCCACCGTCTTCGTCCAGAACGGGATGACGAAGCACCGCGACCTGCCGGACGTCCCCCTGGCCGTGGACTTCGCGAAAGACGACGTCAGCCGGACGCTGCTCCGGCTGGTCGATGCGCCGGGCGCGATGGCCAAGCCCTTCTCGCTGCCGCCGGGCGTCGACGCCGTGCGCGTGCGCGCGCTGCGGGAGGCGCTCGCCGCCACGTACCGCGACCCGGCCTTCCTCGACGAGGCGCGCACGATGAGGCTCGACTTCCAGCCGAAGCGGGCGGCCGAGATCCAGGCGGTCCTGAACGACGTGCTCGCCACGCCCCCCGACATCGCCGCGAAGTACCGGCAGATCATCCAGCCCTAGCCCGCACGAGGACACGCGGCATGAGCCCCCGCCACGACCCCGACACCACCGAGCGCCCGGCGAAGGCCCAGGCGGCCCGTCCGACGGACCTCCGCGAGTGGATCGATCGCATCGACGCCCTCGGCGAGCTACAGCACGTGTCGGGCGCCGACTGGAACCTCGAGATCGGCGCCATCTCGGAGATCAACTACCGGCGCAAACCCTCCGCGGCCCTGCTCTTCGACGACATCGTCGGCTATCCCCGCGGCTATCGCGTGCTGACCGGATCGCTGAGCAACGCGCGGCGCATGGCGGTCACGCTCGGGCTCGACTCCGATCTCGGCACCCCCGATCTCGTGAAAGCGCTGCGCGGCAAGCCGCTCGAGTGGGAAGCGGCGGCACCGCGGTTCGAGCCCGACGTCGTGAAACACGCGCCCGTCCTCGAGAACGTGCTGAAGGCTGGCGAGGTCGACCTCACCCGCTTCCCCGCTCCCTTCTGGCACGAGCACGACGGCGGGCGGTACATCGGCACGGGCGTCGCCGTCGTCACGAGCGATCCGGACACGGGGCGCATCAACGTCGGCGCCTACCGGATGATGGTGCAGGAGGACGGCCGCTCGGCCACGATCAACGCCGAGGCCGGCAAGCAGGGGCGGGCTCAGTACGACCGATGGTTCGCCAAACACGGGAAGGCGCCGGTCCTCGCCTCGTTCGGACACGATCCCCTGCTGCTGATGGTGGCCGGCACCGAAGTCCCGAACACGATCAGCGAGTACGCGTACGGGGGCGCGATGGTCGGCGAGAAACTGCGGGTGGTCCACGGCGAGATCACCGGCCTCCCGATGCCCGCCTCCGCCGAGATCGTCGTCGAGGGCTGGATCCGTCCCGAGCGCGTGCTCCAGGAAGGGCCGTTCGGCGAGTGGACCGGCTACTACTCCGGCTCGCTCCGCCCGGTGCCGACGATGGACATCGAGCGCGTGTACTTCCGGAACGATCCGATCATCCTCGGTGCGCCGCCCGGCAAGCCGCCGAACGACTATTCGTACATGCGGGCGCTGCTCAAGTCCGCGATGATCCGGGATGACGTCATCAAGGCCGGCGTGCGCGACGTCCGGGGCGTGTGGGCGCACGAGACCGGCGGCGGACGGCTGCTGATCGTCGTCGCCATTGCGCAGCGCTTCTGCGGCCACTCGCGGCAGGCCGGCTTCATCACCGCCCAGTGCCAGGCGGCTGCCTACATGAACCGCTTCGTCATCGTCGTCGACGAGGATGTGGATCCGATGAACCTCGAGGAGGTCATGTGGGCTGTCAGCACGCGCTGCGACCCGGCCGAGGACATCGAGATCATGCGCAAATCGTGGGGCAGCAAGGTCGATCCGATGCTGGTCAACCCGGCGGTGCCCTACAACACGCGCGCCCTCATCGACGCGTGCCGCCCGTTCGAGAAGATCGACACGTTCCCGCGGGTCGCGCAGTCGAGCCCCGCCCAGGTGCGGGCGACAGTCGCCAAGTGGAGGGACCTCTTCACCGACGCGCGGTTCCCCCTGCCCGAGACGGCCATCCCGCCTGACTGATGGACGTCTTCTTCTCGGCCCTGCTGGAGGTGCTGGCCCCTCACACCTTCGGCATCATGCTGGTCGGCATTCTCGTGGGGCTCGTCGTCGGGATCCTGCCGGGTCTCGGAGGCGCGGCGACGCTCGCCATGATGCTGCCGTTCGTCTACCCGATGGATGCGATCTCCGCGTTCGCGTTCCTGCTCGGCATGCACGCCGTGACGGCCACGACGGGCGACATCACGTCGGTGCTCTTCGGCATCCCGGGTGAAGCGACCGCGGCGGCGACGGTGCTCGATGGCTACCCGATGACGCGGCGCGGCGAGGCCGGGCGGGCGCTCGGCGCGGTGCTCTTCAGCTCGCTCATCGGCGCGCTGGTGGGCGCAGCCGTGCTGGCGGTGTCGGTGCCGGTCATCCGGCCGGTGGTCCTCGCCTTCGGACCGCCCGAGTTCCTCATGCTGACGCTGCTCGGGCTGAGCTTCATCGTGTCGCTCGCCCGGAAGCAGCTCGTCAAGGGATTCATCATGGCGGCCTTCGGGTTCCTCCTCGCGATGGTCGGTCTCGATCCGCAGAGCAGCATCCAGCGGTTCACGTTCGGCCAGCTGTACCTGTGGGAAGGCATCAGCGTGGTGCCCGTCGTCGTGGGCCTCTTCGGCGGCGCCGAAGTGCTGCAGCTGATGATGACGAAGGGCAGCATCGCCCAGACGGCCGTCGACAACCGGCTCGCCGGGATCGGGCAGGGCGTCCGCGACACGATCGAGCACTGGTGGCTCACGCTCCGCGCGAGCGCCATCGGCGTCGGCATCGGCGTGATTCCCGGGATGGGCGGCGCCGTGTCGCAGTTCATCGCGTACGCGCACGCGCAGCAGACCTCGAAGCACCCCGAGACGTTCGGCCACGGCAACGTCGAGGGCGTGCTGGCGGCCGGGGCCGTCAACAACTCGCGCGAGGGCGGGAACCTCATCCCGACCGTGGCGTTCGGCATCCCCGGGAGCGTCGCGATGGCGATCCTGCTCAGCGTGTTCCTCATCAAAGGGCTCGTGCCCGGGCCGTCGATGCTGACGACGCACCTGAACGTGACGTATTCGATGGTCTGGGTCATCGTCCTCTCGAACGTCATCGCCGTGTCCGTCACCTTCCTGTTCCTCAAGCAGCTCGTGCGGCTCACCGCGGTCGAGAGTGCGCTCCTCGTCCCGTTCCTGCTCGTCCTCACGGCGTTCGGCGCGTACACCGCGCACAACACGTTCGCGGACATCCTGCTGATGCTCGCCGCGACGGCGGTCGGGGTCCTGGCGATCCGGTGGGACTGGCCGAGAGCGCCGCTGCTCCTGGCCCTCGTGCTCGGCGACATCGCCGAGCGGTATCTCTTCCTGTCGCACTCGCTGTACGAGTGGGCCTGGATCGGGCGCCCGCTCGTGCTGCTCTTTGCCGTCCTGACCCTGGCCGGGGTCGCCTGGCCGATGGTTCGTGAACGGCGGAAGCGCGGGCGACCCGCTCGCCCTCGTGCGCAGCCGACCGTGGCATCGGCGCGATCCGGGAACGGCCTCCTGAGCATGGATGCCGCGATCGCGGGCCTGTTCCTCGTCATCGCCCTCGTCGTGATCCTGCAGGCGCGCGGATGGCCCTTCCGCACCGCCGTGTTCCCGCTGGCGACCGGCTGGGTCCTGCTCGGCATGTCCGCGCTGAAGCTCGGCTTCGCCTTCCGGTCCCCGCAGGCCGCGGCCGATCCGCCGGCGGTGGACGACGCGGCGGGCATGCTCGCGCACGCCTCCGGCGCCGACTGGCGGAGCGCCCTCGGCTGGATGGCCGTGTTCTTCGCGATGCTGTGGCTGGCCGGCGCCTTGATCACGGTTCCCCTCTTTGCCCTGGCGTACCTGACGTTCGTGCCGCGCCGATCGCTTGCGCTCGCCGGCACCTACGCCCTGGCGTCGTGGGCGTTCGTGTACGGCCTGTTCGACCGGCTGCTGCACATCCCGCTGCCGCCCGGCCTGCTGCTGACGGCGATCGGAGGACTGACATGAAGGTGCCCATCAGGATGCGCGTCAACGGCGAGGCGTGCGAGGACGATGCCGAGCCACGGACGCTCCTCGTCCATTTCCTGCGCGAGACGCTCGGCCTGACCGGCACGCACGTCGGCTGCGTGGTCGGCGAATGCGGCGCCTGTTCGGTGCTGGTCGACGGCGCGCTCGTCAAGTCGTGCCTGATGCTCGCCGTCCAGGCCGACGGCTGCGAGGTCACGACGGTCGAAGGACTGGCGGCGAAGGGCGTGCTCAGCCCGCTGCAGGAGGCGTTTGTCGGCAACTTCGCCCTGCAGTGCGGCTACTGCACGCCGGGCTTCCTCATGGCGAGCCATGCGCTGCTCGCCCGCAACCCGGACCCGACCTCGGCCGAGATTCGCCAGGACCTCTCGAGCAACCTCTGCATGTGCACCGGCTACGTGCAGATCGTCGAGGCCGTCAGGCAGGCCGCATCCCGGATGCGACGATGACCGGACGTCACGTCGGCACGAGCGCGCGCAGCAAGGAAGCCCCGCGGCATGTCACAGGACGCGGACGGTTCGTCGACGATCTCGTCCTGCCGCGGATGCTTCACGCCTTCATCCTCCGCAGCCCGTACGCACACGCCCGGATCGCCGCGGTGGACATCGACGAGGCCCTGCGGTCGCCCGGCGTCTTCGGCGTACTTGCCCCCGACGATGTACGGCGTGATTCGAAGCCGTTCAAGCCGGGCCGCTACGCCGCCGGCTTGCGCGTCGCCGTTCCGGAGTACGCCACGGCCATCGACAAAGTGCGGTACGTCGGCGAACCGGTGGCGATGGTCGCGGCCGACACGCGCCCGCGAGCCGAGGACGCGCTCGATCGCCTCGGCGTGGACTACGATCCGCTCACCGCGGTCACGAGCGTCGAGGCCGCGGCAGACCCGTCGGCGCCGCTCATCTACGAGGAGCTCGGCAGCAACGTCGCCTGGGAGGGGCACGTGGCGTACGGCGACGTCGACCGCGCCTTCGCGGACGCCGACCGGATCGTGCGCGAGCGCCTGAGCATCCATCGCTACAGCTCGACGCCGCTCGAACCGTTCGCCTGCATGGCCGAGTACACGCCCGAGCGCCTGACCATCTGGTGCAACTCGCAGTCGCCCGACGTGATCGACGAAGCCATCACCGAGGCCCTCGGCCTCGATCGCGTCAGGGTCATCGTGCCCGACGTCGGCGGCGGCTTCGGCCAGAAGATCCATCTCATCCGGAAGTACGCGGTCCTGACCGCGCTCATGGCCGTCAGGACCGGACGGCCGGTCAAGTGGATCGAAGATCGCAGCGAGCACATGATGGCCGGCGGCCACTCCTGCGATCAGGCCTTCGACGTTGAGGCGGCGGTCCGGTTCGACGGCGAAGTGCTCGGCCTGAAGATCCGCGACACCGACGATGTGGGCGGGTCGGTCAGCACGCTGACGATTCACTTCACCAACAAACTGAACAACCTGTTCAACACGTACCGGGTCCGGCACCTGCGCCTCGAGGGGCGGTCGGTCGTCACCAACAAGTGCCCCGTCGTGCCCAACCGCGGCATCGGCAAGCCGGGCATGTGCTTCATCTGGGAGCGCATGATGGACGCCGTCGCCCGGGAGCTGGCGCTCGATCCGGTGGAGGTGCGCCGCCGGAACCTGGTCCGCGGCAACGAGTTCCCGTACACGACGCCAAACGGCAACATCCACGGCAGCGGGGACTACCAGGCGTTGCTCGACAGAGCCGTCGCGAAGATCGGGGTCGCCGAAGTCCGGGCGCGGCAGCGGGAGATGCGGCGGGAGGGGCGCCTGCTCGGGCTCGGCGTCGTCATCGGGCTCGAGCCGGGCGGCAGGAACGCCGCGCGCGACATGGCGATCTTCCCCACGTCGACGCAGATGCCCGGCGCCGGCGGCGTCGAGGGCGCAACGGTCAAGGTCGAGAAGAACGGCGCCGTCGTGTTCACGCTGGGATCGCCGAGCTGCGGCCAGTCCCACGAGACGACGGCCGCCCAGATCATCGCCGACGCGCTCGGCGTTGCTCCCGATCGCGTGTCGATCACTGGGACCTACGACTCGGCGCTCTCGCCCTGGGGTGTCTCGTCATCCAACAGCGGCAACAACTTCCACCTGTACGACGTCGGCGCCGTCCACGGCGCCGCGACGCGGCTCCGCGAGAAGACCCTGACGCTCGCCGCGCACCTCCTGCAGGTGAATCGGTCATCGCTCGACATCGACGCCGGCGTCGTCTCGTCGCGGACCGATCCGAACCGGTCGATCTCGTTCGCCGAGCTCGGCAAGGTCGCGTACGCCAACCAGGCGCTCCTGCCGAACGGCTTCGAGCCCGGCCTGCAGGAGACCTACTACCACAGCCATCCGCACGCCGATCCGCGGATGCTGCCCGATGGGGAGGGACGCGTCCGCGCACAGTACACGTTTTCGTCGGCCGCGCACGCCGCCCTCGTCGAAGTCGACCCGGAGACCGGACGGGTCCGCGTCCTCCGCTACGTCATCGTCAGTGACAACGGCACGCTCATCAACCCAGGCGTGGTGGACGGCCAGATTTACGGCTCCGCCGCGCACGGCATCTCGGTCGCCCTCGGCGAAGGCTTCGTCTACGGCGAGGACGGCCAGCTCCTGACGCTGACACTCGTCGACTACGGGAAGTCGACGACGCTCGAGACACCGCCGATCGAGATCGAGCACTATCCGGTGCCCGACCCGTTCACGACGCTCGGCCAGAAAGCAGCGGGTGAAGGCGCCGCGATCCCCTCGCCGGCCGCGATTGCCGCGGCGGTCGAGGACGCGCTGACCCCGTTCGGCGTGAGGGTCCGCCACCTGCCGCTCTCGCCGGAGAGGGTGTGGCAGCTGATACGGGAGGCCCGCCCGTGATGGGCCTACGGCGGCGGGAGCCGGAAGAGGCGCCGCGCGTTCTCCTCGAAGATCTTCCGCTTCGCCGCGGCGGGTGCGTCGAGCGCGTCCATCGCGGCGAGCGCCGCCTCGACGTACTTGCGGCCGCCGACCGTGTCGAACGGCATGTCGGTCGCGAAGAGGACCCGATCCTCGCCGAAGAACTCGAGACCGCAGGCGAGAGCCGGCACCGATCCGATGGTGATCGTGTCGGCATGGAACTCGCGGAAGTAGTCGTGCGGATGGCGCCTGAGGGGCACCTCCTCCTTCCGGGCCCGCGCGGCCGCCAGGTACTTGTCGTACCCCTCGTGAATGCGCTCGGACGCGTACGGCACGAACCCGCCGAGATGGTGCGTCACGATCTTGATCTGCGGATGCCGATCGAAGAGGCCCGAGAAGACGAGCCGCGTCATCGCCGAGGCGGTGTCGTACAGCCAGCCGAGGATGCGCCACGCGTCGAACCGGCTCGCCGGCTCCGACGGGTAGTCGGACCGGTCGGGGCCGCGCACCGGATGCAGCAGGATCGGGATGTCGAGTGCGGCGATGCGATCGAACAGGGGCGCGAACCTGGCATCGTCGAGCGGCCGGCCCTGGACGTCCGTGTAGATCTGGACGCCGCAGAATCCGAGCTGCCGGACGGCGCGATCCAGTTCCTCGAGAGCGCCTTCCATGTTGTTCAGCGGCAGACAGGCCGCGGCGCCCAGGAAGCGCCCGGGAAACCGCGCAACGAGATCGGCCATCTCGTCGTTGGCGATCCTCGAGAGCTCGAGCGCATCCTCGGGTCCGGCCATGGCTTCGACGGGAGGGTTGGCCGTGTTGATGATCTGGACGTAGTCCGCTCCCGCCAGGTCCATGACGCGGAGTCTGGCGTCGAGGTCGAACAGCGTGGGCAGGACGCGCTCGGCGTCCCGCAGGCGCATCGCGGGCGGCGCGAGCGCCAGGCGCCGCTCGTGGTAGCGCGGCGTGATGATGTGGTTGAAGACGTCGATCTTCATGCGTGGGTTCCCGTGATCGGAGCCTAGCCAGTGTATCCCGCCGCGTTCGAGTATTTCGCGCCGACCTCGATCGACGAGGCACTGGACCTGCTCCATCGCTACGGCGAAGACGCCAAGGTCCTCGCGGGCGGCCAGAGCCTCGTCCCGATGATGAAGCTCCGCATCGCCACCCCGCGCTGCCTCATCGACGTCAACCGCATTGCGTCGCTTGCCGGCTCCTCGAGCGACGACGACCGGATCGTGTTCGGTGCGCTCTGCCGCCACGCCGAAGTCGCCGCGTCGCCCGTTGTACGGGAACGGCTGCCGCTGATGATCGACGCGGCCAGCCTGACCGCCGACGTGCAGGTGCGCAACCGTGGGACCATCGGCGGGAGCCTGGCCCACGCGGATCCCGCCGGCGACTGGCCCGCTGCGCTCCTCGCGCTCGACGCCCGGGTCACGATCGCGGGGCGGGCCGGCCATCGCACCATGCCTCTCCGCGAGTTCATCGTCGACGCCTACATGACGGCCCTCGCCCCGGACGAGATCCTGACCGCGGTCGAGGTCCCCTTCCCGAGCCCGCCGTGCGGCGGCGCCTACGCGAAGTTCGAGCGGCGGGCAGGCGACTTCGCCGTCGCGAGCGTCGGCGTCCAGGTCGCGATCGACGAGGCCGGGCACCGCCGGCGCGTGGCGATCAGCCTCGGAGCGCTGGGTGCGACTGCCATCCGCGCGCACGACGCGGAGCATCTGCTCATCGGACAGGCGGCGGCGCCCTCGCTCATGGACCAGGCGGAACGGGCGGTCCGTGACGCCGCGCACCCGTTTGCCGACACGCGAGGCACGGTCGAGTACAAGCGACACCTTGCAGGCGTACTCTTCCGCCGGGCCTTCGATGCCGCGCTCGACCGCGCGCGCGGGCGCGACGTGCCGACCCTGCACGTGTAGCCGACCGCCAGGCGGTCGAGACAGAGGACCAACCGGATGCACCTCGAAGGGCAATTCAGCGTCAAGGCGGCTCAGGCCGACGTCTACGACTTCCTCACCGACCCGCGGCGCGTGAGCCGTCACCTGCCCGACGTGCAGGACGTCGACGTGCAGGACGCCGATCACTTCACCGTGAAGGCACGCGTCGGCATCTCCCACATCAGGGGAACGATGGTGATGAAGCTCGCCTTCACCGACCGTCAGCCCCCGTCGGGTACGACGGTGGTCGGCCAGGGATCGGGCCTGGCGAGCGTCGTGGACATGGTGACGAGCTTCACGCTCGACGCGTCCGCGCCGGGCGAAACGGTCGTCCGCTGGCGCGGCAACATGACGATTGGCGGCAAGCTCGCGGCCTTCGGCCCTCAGGGGCTGCTCGATCGCATGGCCAGGAAGAACGTCGAAGAGTTCATCGCCGGCATCAGGAATGGTATCGAGAACATCGGGAGGTGACGTGCGCAGAACGACGATTCACCCCCTGATGAGGGCCCGCAGTTCGGACGCGATGTCGTCGGGGCGCTCGAGGGGCGTCAGGTGCCGCGCGCGCGGGAGCACCGTGAGCGAGGACTGCGGGATCGCGTCGTGGAGGTGCCGCGCCATGGCGACCGGCGTCGCGTAGTCCTCCTCCCCGACGACGATGCGGACCGGCATCTGCAGCGAGGGCAGGAGCGGGCGCAGGTCTGCGTGCCCGAGCAGGTCGCAGCTCGCCGCGTAGCCGTCGAAGTCGTTCGCGAGAAAGACCGCCATCGCCCGGCTGAGGACGTCGGGCCGGCTCGCGCGGAACTCGTCGGAGAACCACCGGCCCGCCTGGAAGTCCGCGAGTCCGCTCATCCCCTTGTCGCGCGCCGCCTCGGCCCGCTCCCTGAACCTGGCCGCCGCGCCTTCGCCGTACCAGGCGGTCGTGTCGATGAGCCCCAGTCCCCGCGTCCGCGCCGGAGAGAGGCCAGCGAAGGCGAGCGCGACGCATCCGCCCATCGAGCAGCCCGCGATCGCGGCGTCGGGCCAGCCGACCTGGTCCAGCAGCTCCGCGAGGTCGCAAGCGAAAAGCGTCGTCGTGAACGGGCCGGCGCGCCGGTCGGATCGCCCGTGTCCCCGGCAGTCGTACGTGAGGATCGCGGCCTCGGGGCGCAGGCGCCCGACGACCTCGTCCCACACCGTGCGGTCGAGCGCGAGCGAGTGAATGAGCGCGAGCCGCGGGGCATCGGCGCCCGGCGACGGCCAGCGCGTGAACGCGATCGACGCGCCGTCTGAGGTCGTGAACGCGCCGTGCATCGGCATCCGCAGATTCTGCCACGCATCCGCTACAATTCAGCGGCCGGCCGGCATGATCGCCTTCCTGACGAACGCCTTCCCCGTCTGGGTCCTCGTGGCCAGCCTGCTCGCGTTGTGGCAGCCCTGGATCTTCACGTGGTTCACCGGGCCGCTCCTCACCATCGGCCTCGGCATCATCATGCTCGGCATGGGCCTGACGCTCGGCCTCGACGACGCGCGCCGGGTGGCCCACCGCCGCGGACCGATGGCCGCCGGCGTGCTCCTGCAGTACAGCGTCATGCCGTCGCTCGGCTGGGCGCTGGCGTGGCTGTTCGACCTGCCGACCCCGTTTGCGGTCGGCCTCATTCTCGTGGCCTGCTGCCCGGGCGGCACCGCGTCGAACGTGATCACGTTTCTCGCGAAGGCCGACGTCGCGCTGTCGGTGGCCATGACCGCCGCTTCGACGATCCTGGCCGTCGTCATGACGCCGACCCTCACGGCCTGGCTCGCCGGCAGCCGTATCGACGTGCCCGCCGCCGGGCTCCTGCTGAGCACCCTGCAAGTCGTCGCGCTACCGCTCGTGGCCGCGGCGCTTCTCAAGCGCTGGGCTCCGCGCGCGACCGGCTACCTGCTGCCCGTCGCGCCGCTCGTGGCCGTCCTCATGATCACGCTCATCGTGGCGTCGATCATCGGCGCAGGCCGGGCCGTGATTCTCGAGTCCGGCGCACGACTGCTCCTCGCGGTCGCCTCGCTCCACGCCGCCGGCTTTCTCTTCGGATACGTGCTGTCCAGGCTGACCGGCGGCGACGAGACGACGGCGCGCACGATCTCGATTGAGGTTGGCATGCAGAACTCCGGGCTGGGCGTCGTCCTCGCGCGCCAGAATTTCGCCGACCCCTTCGTCGCGATCCCCAGCGCGATCTCGAGCCTCTTTCACTCATTAATCGCGAGCGCACTGACGGCCGTCTGGCGCCGCACGCGGTAGGATGCCCCGGTGACCGGCACACCCTGGCGACGGCGGCTGCGATACGAGTTCGACCACGTGATGGCCCGCGGGCCCGTCGCCGCCGTGGCGATCCTGCTGGCGGCAGCCCTGCTGTTCATGCTGGGGACCGCCGTCGTCGTCCTCCTCGCCGGGATCACGCCCGAGGGAGAGTCCGCGGCACCCTTCTTCGAGACGTTCTGGCGCAGCGTGATGCGGACGATCGATCCCGGCGCCATGGGCGGCGACGCGGGCTGGGGCTTCCGCCTGTCCAGCCTGTTCATCACGCTCGGCGGCATCTTCCTGCTCAGCACCCTCATCGGCCTTATCACGAGCGGCATCGAGGCGCGGGTCGAGACGCTGCGTAAGGGCCGGTCGGCCGTGCTCGAGCAGGATCACACCCTCATCCTCGGGTGGTCGCCGCAGGTCTTCACGATCATCGCCGAGCTCGTGATCGCCAACGCGAACCGCGCGCGCCCCGTCATCGTCGTCCTGGCGGACGTGGACAAGGTCGAAATGGAGGACGCGATCCGTGCACGCGTGCCCCGCCCCGGGCGCACCCGGATCGTCTGCCGGACCGGGAGCCCGATCGACGTGACGGACCTCGCCATCGTCAGCCCGCAGACCGCACGCTCGATCATCGTCCCCGCGCCCGCGGTCGAGGACCCGGACGCCCAGGTCATCAAGACCCTGCTCGCCCTCACCCACAGCCCGGGACGGCGGCGCGGACCGTATCACGTGGTCGCCGACATGCGGCGCGAGAGCAACGTGGAGGTCGCCCGCATGGTCGGCCGGGACGACGTGCACATCGTCGTGGCCGGGGATCTCATCTCGCGGATCGCCGTGCAGACGTGCCGGCAGTCCGGCCTGTCGGTCGTCTACACGGAACTGCTCGACTTCGACGGCGACGAGATCTACTTCGCCGACGAGCCCGGGCTCGCAGGGCGGACGTTCGGCGAGGCGCTCCTCTGCTACGAGGACTCGGCGCTCATCGGCCTCCGGTCGAGCGACGGCCGGGTGCGCCTCCTGCCCCCCATGCACACGCCGATCGCGCCGGGCGACCGCATGATCGCGATCTCGGCCGACGATGACACCGTGAGGCTCGCGACGACAGAGCCGACGATCGACGCGCATGCCATCCGCGAGGCGATCGCGCGGCTGCCGGTGCCCGAACGCACGCTCATCCTCGGGTGGAACCAGCGGGCGCCCGCCATCATCGGCGAGCTCGACGCGTACGTGGCACCAGGGTCGACCGTGACGCTCGTCGCCGAGGAGCCGGGCATCGAGGCGGCGATCGCCGCCCGTGCGACGGCCCTCCGGCATCAGCAGGTGACCCTGACTCGCGGCGACACCACCGACCGCCGGCAGCTCGAGGCGCTGGCCATCCAGACGTTCGATCACGTGATTGTCCTCGGCTGTTCGGACCGGCTCGGCCCGCAGGAGGCCGATGCGCGGACGCTCGTCACCCTGCTTCACCTGCGCGACATCTCGGAGCGCAGCGGCCGGAGCGTGCCGATTGTCAGCGAGATGCTCGATGTGCGGAACCGGGAGCTGGCCGAAGTCACCCGCGCCGACGACTTCATCGTCAGCGACCGCCTGGTGAGCCTGCTTCTGGCACAGGTATCCGAGAATCGCGAAGTGGCCGAGGTCTTCGCCAACCTCTTCAGCCCCGAGGGCGCCGAGCTGTACCTGAAGCCGGCGGGCGACTACGTGCCGACCGGCGTCCCGGTGACCTTCTATACCGTGGTCGAGTCGGCCCGGCGGCGTGGGGAGGTCGCGATCGGCTACCGCCTGAAAGCCGAGTCAGGCGACGCCGACCGCGCGCGCGGCGTCCATCTCAATCCGCGGAAGGGCGAGCGGGTCGCCTTCACCGACGCCGATCGGATCATCGTCCTCGCCGAGGACTGAGCCGGGACGCCCCGGTCAGGCGACCAGCCACGCGAGCGACAGCGTGGCGGCGATCATCATCAGGACCAGTCCCCCGCCCGCAATCAGGCGGAACCGCGCGTTCCCGAAGACCAGGGCGACGCCGAGCTTCAGGGCCGTGTTCGACAGCACCCCGACCGCGATGGCCATGGCCGCCAGGGCGAGCGAACCGGTGCTCGCCACGCCCCGCGCCATCGACATGGTGAGTGCGTCAACGTCGGTCAGGCCGAGGACGGCGGCGGATGCCAGCACGCCCGAATACCCCCACACCTCCCCGGCCAGGTACACGGCAAATAGCACAACCTGGAAGAGCAGGGCCATCTGCAGCGCCGCCCGGAGCTGCAGCGGGTTGCCCTCGGTCGTGAACGGTTCGCTGCGACTGGGCGTCTTCCGGGCACCGAAGACGGCGACCCCGGCCGCCATAACCGCCGGCGCCGCCAGGTATGGAAGGAGCGGCAGGACGAGCGCCGGGTTGAGCGCGGCCGTGACCGCGAGCACCCGGGGATAGAGCACCGCGTTGGCGGCGAGCGTGCCGAACCCCAGCTCGGACGCCGAGGACGAACGACTCCGGCTCAGGCGGGAAAACGTGAAGGTGACGTTGGTGGACGAGATCATTCCGCCCAGCAGACCCGTGACCAGGTAGCCCTGACCGGGACCGACGATGCGCCGCGCGATGTACCCGAGGAAGCTGATCCCCGAGAAGAAGAGGACGAGCGCCCAGAGCTCGCGCGGTCGGATGCCCCCGAACGGGCCGTACGGACCCGCTGGCAGGATCGGCAGGACGACGAGCGCCAGGGCGGCGAAGCGAACGCCCGCCCGCAGCCCGACGTCGTCGATCCGCCGGACGAGGGCGTGAAGCCTCGACTTCTCGATGAGCAGCAGGATCAGCAGAGCGGCGACCCCGCTGGCGAGCCGGATGGCGCCGAGGCCCGCCATCAGGCCGGCCGCGAGCACGACAAGAGCGGCCGCTTCCGTCGTCCCGTCGATGTCGTGGCGGCTGCCGGCAACGTAGGCCGCCGCGACGACCGCCACGGCTCCGGCGATCAGGATGGCCGCGAGCGCCGTCTGTCCGGCGTTGGCGAGGAGTCCGCTCAGGCCCGCGACCGCGCCGAGCATCGTGAAAGTGCGGATGCCGGCGAAGCGGGCGCCCGGACCCTCGGCATGCCCGGACCACTGCCGCTCGAGGCCGACGGCCGCTCCCCCGAGCGTCGCGATCAGGAGTCCCAGGATGTCGCCGTTCGTGATCACTCGCGAGCCATCGCGCAGCCCCCGGCGGGCGCGAGACGCGGCGTCAGTGGGACGCGCGCACCGACTTCTGGTCGATCCCGGCGGCGTCGGACCCGAACGCGGCGGCGTTCCTGGCATGGTGCCGCTTCAGCATCGGCTTGAGAACGAGGATGGCCGTGACCGCCGAGGTGAGGTCCATCGCCGACATCGTGTAGAGCACGGTCGTCCACGTGCCGGTCGCCTCCATCAGGAGGTTGCCGAGCGGCACGAGGAGGGCGGCGACGCCCTTGGCGGTGTAGAGCACACCATAAATCTTGCCGATGTGCTTGGTGCCGAACGTGTCGCTCGCCGTCGCGCTGAACAGGCTGTACACCTCGCCCCAGGCCAGGAAGACGACACCCGAGAGGATGATGAACGCCCAGGGATGGTGACCGAAGTGGCCGAGGGCGAGAATCCCCAGCCCCTCGAGCCCGAACGCGATGAACATCGTCGTCTCGCGCCCGATGTGGTCGGAGACCCAGCCGAAGAGGGGCCGCGAGATCCCGTTCATCACGCGGTCCATCATCAGCGCGAACGGCAGGGCCGCCATGGCGAAGAAGTACATGTTCACTTCGATTTCGCGGACACCGAGATCCTCGGCAATCACCCCGAGCTGCGCGACAGCCATCAGCCCGCCGGTCACCGTGCCCGTGAACATGCCGAGCATGACCCAGAACACCGGCGTCCGAAGCGCTTCGCCCAGCGTGTAGTCGCGACGCGTCTGCGCCACCTTGGTGGACAGGGTCGTCTCACCGGCCTTCGGCGCACGCAGGAACCAGGCCACCATGAAGATCGCGGCGCCCTGCAGCAGCCCGAAGGCGAAGAACGCGGACTGGTAGCCCGAGGCCGCGATCATGTTCGCAATCGGGATGATCGTGACGATGGTGCCGGAGCCGTAGCCGGCGGCCGTCAGCCCGACGGCCAGCCCCCGCTTGTCGGGGAACCACTTCAAGGCGTTGTTGATGGACGTGGCGTACACGGCGCCGACGCCGAGCCCCCCGATCACCGAGCCGACGTAGAAGCCGCTGAGGGACCCGGCGTAGGAGTTCACGACCCACGCAAGGCCGGTCAGAAGGCCGCCGAAGAGCACCATCACCCGCGGACCGTGACGGTCGATGAAGTGGCCGACGACCGGCGTGCTCCAGGTCTGTACGACCACGAAGATGGTGAAGGCCGTCTGGATGGCCGCACGCGTCCAGCCGTGCGCCTCCTGGATTTCGGGGACGAACAGCGTCCACGAGTACTGGATGTTCGAAGCGGCGACCATGCAGGCCATGCCGACGACAAGCTGAATCCAGCGATTGGCCGACGGCTCCTGCACGGCGCTCGCATCCGAACTGGTATTGGCCGACATGTTCGTCGCTTCCTCTCCCTTGGGGGCTACTCTGCCGGAGCAGGGCCGCCGACGTGGACGCTCTACCCGGGACGCGAGGGACCGCCCGCGCCGCGCGCCATACGATAGCCGACATGGCACCCGGATGGAAGATCCAGCAGCCGATTTTTCGGCCGTGGTCGGACCACCGGGTCGGCCCGGGGCCAGCTCCCTCAGGACGTCGGAGCCGTCAGCACCAGGTCGCTGATCGCCAGGAGAACGAGAGGCAGGCTGCCGCCGTTCGCCGCCCGATGCCGCGTGCCCGCAAGGTATCGCACGCCGCCGGACGCCCCGTGTCGAGGCTCATACCGACACCTTTCGTCCCACTCCAACGTCAGTGTTCTCTTTGATCTTGTCGGCCACGAACGTGACGTAATACCCCGTCAGGTACCGCGTCGGCAGACGGCCGAGCCGCTCGAACCCGCCGAGCAGCGCGAGCAGGGCCCGGCGCGGCCATGACCACGCGACTCGATCGAGGAGGGACGCCAGGCCGACGGCCGGCGCACGCGGGCAGTGCAGCGCCGCGCCCACTGCCACCTGGCGAAGCCCCGCGGCGGCCAGGAGGCGACGGCCTTCGCCGGCCCCGGCTGTCTTCCCGACGTAATACGGCACGAGCCGGAGCCGGCTCAACCACGCGAAGGGCAGGCTGTTCCGCAGGACCACGACGGGATTGGCCGGGTTGTCGAGCGTGAGGATGAGCCGCCCCCCGGGCCTGAGCACACGCGTCAGCTCCCGGAGGCTGCGTGCGATGTCGCCGCGGTTCTCGAAGTGATCGAGGGTCGAGTTGGAAATGACGAGGTCGAACACGCCTGACGCGAACGGGAGGACGCGCACGTCGGCCACGGTGGCCCGGACCGCCGGGTGCCGGGCCCGCCCGAGCGCGGCGGTGTTCTCCGCGTGGTCGATGCCATACACCGCCCCGCATGCGCCGGCCAGGACCGGCAGCAGTCCCGTTCCGCTCGCTTCGTCGAAGAGGTCCGTCTTCAGGATGCGGCCGGGGCGCGTCGACGGCCAGAACGCGCGACAGAGATCCGCATTCACGCGGTCGGCGTGTGCGCGCCAGGTCGCAGCCGGACGCCTGGCGGTGCGGCCGGTGATGACCGCGTTCCAGTACTCGGCCCCCCGCTCCCCCTGAGACACGGCCTACGCGGCCCTCCCCATGCGCCGCTCGGCCGTATCGATGAGCGCGGTCGCGGCAAACGCAATCGCCACGACGACGATGACGACCGCCAGCACGCCTTCCGGTTCGAAGCGGGACCCGTAGACGCGCACGAGCGCGCCGAGACCCGTGAAGGCGATGAACATCTCGCCGTTGATCATGCCCTTGACGGCGAGCAGGGCGCCGAGCCGCAGGCCGCTGACGATGAGGGGCTGCGCCTCCGGCCACCGGACCCGCCAGAATACCTGCCGCTCGGTCGCGCCGAACGCGGTCGCCATGGCGACAAGGCTCCGGTTTCTCAGCCGGAGCGCCCCGACCGTCGTCGCCGTGATGGCGAACAGCGCGTGCAGGTACGGCTCGACGACGAGATCGAGGGACCGGAAGCGGCTCATGGCGGTGCCGACGCGATCCCGATGACGGCGGCCGCCGCAAATCCCATCGCGAGGTTGCCGAGGCTCACCGACAGGCTTCCGAGATGAGGAGAGGGCGATCGGCCAGCACTTCGCGGCCCGCGGCACGCAGGGCGAGCACGTACTCCTCGACGAGCGCACCCTGCCGGTCGGCGAAGTCGATGTTGACGTGCACCCCCGTCGTCTTGATCCCCGGCCAGCGCTGCGAGAAATCGCTCAGCACGTGGAACCGCCCGGGTGCGTGGGTCGTGATCCACAGCAGGGTGTTGAGGTCGAGTGCGGCGGCGTCCACGCCGCCGGCGACGAGGGCGGCCGCGCGGGAACTCGGCATCGGGAGGACCAGCGATCGTACACCACTAGTGCTACGATCGCTCGTTCGCCGATGACTGCCGTGGGATTCGCCGTGTTCGACACACCGATCGGGCGGTGCGCCGCCGCGTGGAGCGCGCGCGGCCTCGTGCGGGTGTTCCTTCCCGAAGGGCGCGACCGGGAGACCCGGGCACGCCTCCGGCGGGAGTGCCCTGGGGCCGCGGAAGCCGCGCCCGCCGGCGACGTCCGACGCGCCATCGAGCGGATCCAGGCCCTGCTCGCGGGCACGCGCGCCGACCTGTCCTCGGTCCGCCTCGACATGGACGAGGTGCCGGCGTTCCACCGGCGGATCTACGAGGCGGCGCGTGCCATTCCTCCCGGCTCCACACTCTCGTACGGCGAGGTCGCGGTACGGGCGGGGACTCCGGGCGCCGCGCGAGCGGTCGGGCAGGCGCTCGGGCGAAATCCGTTTCCGATCGTCGTGCCGTGTCACCGCGTCCTCGCCGCTCGCGGCCGGATGGGCGGCTTCTCCGCACACGGCGGCGTCAGGACGAAGGCGCGCCTGCTGTCGATCGAAGGAGTCGTGACCGCGAGCCATGTCGGACAAACGTGACCTCGTTGAACGGCGCCAGCAGTACATCCGGCGCCAGATCGATCTCCACCCCGGCGCGGTCGACGTCCGCTTCCGGGGCCTGAAGCCCCAGGGCTCGGGCGGCCCGAACCGCCACGGGATGCCTCGTCTGCCCGTCGGCCAGCACGAGGTGAAGAACTGGCCCGTGCTCGATCTCGGCGAGCAGCCCGACGTCGAGACGAGCCACTGGAAGCTCGAGGTCGGCGGCCTCGTCGAGAGCCCGGTCACGCTCGACTGGAACGCATTCATCGCCCTGCCCCAGGCGGACGACGTCAGCGACTTCCACTGCGTCACGGCCTGGAGCCGCTACGACAACCACTGGCGAGGCGTCCGGTTCAAGACGATCGCGGAGCTCGTGGTCCCGACGGCCGAGGCCCGCTTCGTCCTCTGCACCGGCTACGACTTCATGCCGGGCAGCTACATCCCGTACACGACGAACCTGCCGCTCGAACGCGCCGCCGACGATGACGTGCTGCTCGTGCACACGTGGGAGGGCCGTCCGCTGCCGAGAGAGCACGGCGGGCCGTGCCGCATGATCACGCCGAAGCTGTACGCGTGGAAGGGCACGAAGTGGATTCGCAAGATCGAGTTCCTGCCTGATGACCGCAAGGGGTTCTGGGAAGAGCGGGGCTACTCGAACACGGCGGAACCGTGGTTCAACGACCGGTACGCCACGCGGTAGCGCGGTTTGCCTGGAGCCCGATGCTCGCGTCGCTCGCCGACGCGCCCCTCGTCGATCCCCACCTCGTCTACGAACCGAAGTACGACGGCATCCGGCTCGTTGCCGAGATAGGCAGGCCGGGTGGGCCAGGTAGGGCGGGTGGGGCGGGCAGGGCAGGCAGGCCGGGTGGGCCAGGGAGGCCGGGTAGGGTGACGCTCTGGTCGCGGGCCGGGAACGACAAGACCACGCAGTTCCCCGAGATCGCCGAGGCGCTCGCACGCTGGGCGCGCCGCGTGGAGCGGCCTGCCGTCGTCGATGGCGAGCTCGTCGCCCTCGACAGACGCGGGAAGCCGGTCGGGTTCCAGCACCTGCAGGGCCGGATTCACCTCGCCGGCGGCGACATTCCCGCCGTGCCGGTGGCCTTCATCGCCTTCGACCTCCTGCGTGAAGGAGGCCGCGACCTGCGCGGCCTGCCGTTTCTCGATCGGCGCGCGCGGCTCGAACGCCTCTTCCCCGCACGGGCGCGCGGCGGCACGTCGGTGCTGCGCCTGAGCGAGATGGCGCGCGGCGACGGCCGCGCCCTGAACGCGCGCGCCATCGCCGAAGGCTGGGAAGGGCTCATCGTCAAGCGCGACGGCTCGCTGTATCACAGCGGCAAGCGCACGATGGAGTGGCGCAAGCTGAAGATGACCCACGAACAGGAGTTCGTCATCGGCGGGTGGACCGAGCCGCGCGGCACGCGGTCGCACATCGGAGCCCTGCTGCTCGGCGTGTACGAAGCCGATCGGCAGACGCTGACCTACGCCGGCCACACGGGGACCGGGTTCGACGAGCGGGAGCTCGCCAGGCTCATCGCGCTGCTCCGGCCGCTCGAGACGGCGACGTGCCCGTTCCGCGAGCGCCCGCCGGCCAACGAGCGACCGCACTGGGTGAAGCCGACGCTCGTCGCCGAGGTCCGGTTCGCCGAGTGGACGACTGATGGCCTGCTTCGCCAGCCCGTCTATCTCGGCCTGCGCGACGACAAGCGCGCGCGCGACGTACGGCGGGAGGAGCCTCTGCCAGCCACGGCCCGATCCGGTCGCGCGCCGGCTCGCGCGAAGTCCCGGGCCTCAACTCGCAGGCCGGCTCGTGTGGCCTCGCGAGCGTCAGCGCGCGCGGGGACGAAGGCGAGCGGAGGACCGGGGCCCGCCGTGCTGGCCGACCTCGTGGCGCAACTGAGCGCCATCGAAGACAGCCGGCGGGACGGTCACCTGAACCTGCCCGACGGCGCGACGCTCGCGGTCACGAACCTGCACAAGGTGTTCTGGCCCCGGCCCAAGCTCACGAAGGGCGACCTCTTCCGCTACTACGTGCAGGTGGCGCCCGTGCTGCTGCCGGTCATCGCCGATCGGCCGCTCGTCATGAAGCGATTCCCGAACGGCGTCACCGCGAAGCCCTTCTACCAGCACCGTGTCCTCGATGCGCCGCCCGCCGTCCGCGTCGAACCGGTCAGTCATGGCGACGAGGGCGACCGGCCGCAGATCATCGGCGGCAGCCTTCTGACGCTGCTTTACACGACGCAGCTTGCCGCCCTCTCCCAGGATCCGTGGTTCTCGCGCATCGGATCCCTCGATGCGGCCGATCACGTCGCGCTCGATCTCGATCCGATGCCGACGGTCTCCTTCGCGCGCGTGCTCGACGTGGCGCGCTGGATCCACGACGAGCTCGTCGGGATGGGCGCTGTGGGTTTTCCGAAGACCTCGGGATCGGATGGCTTGCACATCTACGTCCCGCTCCCGCCGGGCACGCCGTACGAGGCAGGCCTGCTGTTTGTCCAGATCGTCGCGACCCTGGTCGCGAGCCGCCACCCGGCACAGGCGACCGTCGAGCGCCGCATCGCGGCGCGCGGCGACCGCGTCTACGTTGATTGCCTGCAGAACGTCGAAGGCCGGACGCTCGCGTCAGCCTACAGCGCCCGCGCCAGCGAGTGGGCCGGCGTGTCGACGCCGCTGTCCTGGGACGAAGTGGACCGCGGCGTGCGCCGCGAGGACTTCACGATCACGTCGGTGCCGGCGCGGCTGGCGACGGTCGGCGATCTCTGGCGCGGCCTGCGGCAGGCCAAAGGCGTGGACCTTGCGCGTGCCGCGCGCCGGGCGGATGCGGTCACGCGCCCTGATGAACCCTCACGACCCTGACGAGGTGACGGCCGAGGATGTAGCGTGCCGACAGCTCTGGAATGGTGCGCCCGGCAGGGCTCGAACCTGCAACCTTTGGCTCCGGAGGCCAGAAGGCAGGCAAGGAGGACGCACCGAAGCCGCGGCCCTCACCGTCCTCTTCGACCTGGTCGCCGTCGGGCAGATCGTGTTCCGCAAGATCGACGGGCATCGGGATCTCGCCGCGTTTCTGGTGAAGGAGCAGTGGTCTCAGGCCGCGTAAGGAGGTAAAGTCAGCCGTCGTTCCGCAGGAGCGTTGCGCTACAACGCTTTTCCACAAGACTCGGAACAGATCCCCGAGGCGACGTTGAGGGGTGGCTGGCTGACATTCGCACCGCCCTTGCGGCAGCGAGACCACCCTGAGCGTCCGTTTCGCAGTTCCCCCGATGGAGTGTTTCTCCCGGCTGAAGTCCTGGCGGCTTGACTTACACAGACACGCTGCTAGGGTCTGTACTAGGGTTCCCGCCCCGGTCGGCCGATAACAACAATGGATGTGCCTGAGTCTCCGCTGCCGCCTGACGTACCGGAGTGTTGCACTCGCTGGCCCTCGGGCCCGATCCTCCTGGCATTCTTCGGGTTGGCCGCTTGAACTCTGAGTTCCTGCGTTTGGCCAGGATCTGGCCCGGCATCCCGATGGCGCCAGCGCCGCGAGAGGGTGTGTGCCGGTGAGCGGGGACCTGATCGCGATCGCGCTCGACGCCAGACCGGGGCCGCGGAATGCCTCGTGCGCCGCCGCGGGGCGCATGTGCGCGACGGCCGCACGACCGCGTGGCTTGCACTCGCTGGTCATGAACGAGGCACCCCGGGGACCTCTCGGACGGACACCGTGAGCCGACCGCTGCGCGTCCTGATCGTCGAGGACTCCGATGACGATGCCGAGATGCTGCACCGAGCGTTGAGGCGCGCAGGGTTCGACGTGATCCACCGGCAGGTCCAGAGCGCCGACACCATGCGGGAGGCGCTCCTGCACGAGCCGTGGGATCTCGTGATCTCCGACTTCTCGATGCCACAGTTCAGTGCCGTGGCAGCTCTCTCTATCCTGCAGCAGACCAGCATCGACGTGCCGCTCATCATCGTCTCAGGAACCATTGGCGAGGACAGGGCGGTCGAGGCCATGAGACATGGCGCCTGTGATTTTCTGACCAAGGCGCAACTCGCCCGCCTGGGACCGGCGATCGAGCGGGAGCTGCGGGAGGCGGACAGGCGCCGAGCGCGGCGCGCCGCCGAGCAGGCCCTCGTCGAGAGCGGCGCGCGCGCGCGATTTGCCCTAGAAGCGGCCGGCGTCGGGACGTGGGAAACTGACCTGGCCACGGGCGAGACTCGATGGTCTCCCTTGCTGGAGCAGTTGCACGGGTTGCCTGCCGGGGGATTCACGGGCACGTTCGAAGCGTTCATCGGCCTCCTGGATCACGGTGACCGCCAGCGCGTCAGGGACGAGATGGCTCGGGCGTTTCGCGACGGTGACGATTCTCATCTCGAATACCGAGTGACGTGGCCGGATGGATCGGTACATTGGATTGCGGGCCTCGGTCGAACGGTCGTTGGCGCCGACGGACAGCCAACGAAGGCCGCTGGTATTGGCCTGGATGTGTCGAGTCGCAAGCAGCTCGAGGAACAATTTCGGCAGGCGCAAAAAATGGAGGCCGTTGGGCAACTCGCCGGCGGCATCGCGCACGATTTCAACAACCTTCTGGTGGCGATAATCGGGTACAGCGAACTGCTGCTCGAGCGTGTGGCCGATCAGGCCGACATCGCAGCCGACATCCAGGAGATCAAGAACGCTGGAGAGCGCGCCAGCCGACTGACCAGCCAGCTCCTGGCGTTCAGTCGGAAGCAGGCGGTCGTGCCTCGTATTGTGGATCTAAATCAGGTCATCCGCGACATGGACAGGATGCTGAGCCGCCTAATCGCCGCGGATGTCACGCTCGAGATTACCGCTGCACCCTCGCTCGCACGGACGAAGGTTGACCCGAGCCAAGTCGAACAAGTGCTCGTCAACTTGGTCGTCAACGCACGGGATGCGATGCCGCGGGGCGGTCGATTACGCGTTGGCACCGCCAACGTCGTCCTGGACGCGGCATTTGCCCGTCACCACGTCGGGGCCGTCCCGGGGCGCTATGTCGCGCTTACGGTGACCGACGGTGGATCCGGTATGAAACCAGAGGTGCTTGTCCGCGTGTTCGAGCCATTCTTCACGACCAAGCCCATCGGCAAGGGCACGGGCCTGGGTCTCTCGACCGTCTACGGCATCGTCAAACAGAACGGCGGGTACGTCACGGTGGACAGCACGCCCGGCGTCGGGACCACATTTACCACCTATTGGCCACAGGTCGATGCGCCTGTCACAGGCCTCCGAACACATGGCTCGTCCGCGGGGGCACTCAAGGGTTCTGAGACCATCCTGCTCGTGGAAGACGAAGAGGGCGTCCGCGAACTCGCGAGACGCATACTCGAACGGTACGGCTACCGGGTCTTGCCGGCTCGGGATGCCGCCGAGGCGATGGCCATCGAAGAGCACCATGACGGGACGATCCACGTGCTGCTCACGGACCTTGTCATGCCGGGCCTCAACGGCGCCAGCCTCGCGCAACGCCTCGTCCTACGTCGACCCGCGATGCCGGTGATCTACATGTCGGGGTATGCCCATAATGCGGCCGTCAGCTTCGGATCGGTTGGCGAGCGCACATGTTTCCTTCAGAAGCCGTTCCCCATGGAGAGGCTTGCCGCGACGGTTCGTGAATGCCTGGATCGTCAAACGGGCGCGCAGCCCCAGCAGCCGGTACCACAGTGACCACGCACGTGTCGCCAGCCGGAGTGGCGGCGCGCACACCCGCCACCATTCTCATCGTCGAGGACGACCCCGGAACGGTCGCGGTCTTCGGGGAGATTCTCCAACGGAACGGGTACGATGTCTGCGTGGCGCCAGACGCGGAGTCCGGATTACGAGAAGTCGAGCGCGTCAAGCCCTCGGCCGTCCTCCTTGATCTGCGTTTACCACTGGCTGACGGTGTCGAGTTCTTGCGGCAGCTCCGCGCCGACGCACCTCAGGCCCGCATGCCGATCGCGGTGGTCACCGGCGACTACTTTCTCGAGGAAACCGTGGGCCGAGAGATCCAGGCGCTCGGCGCGAGGGTACATTTCAAGCCCTTATGGGAAGAGGACCTACTGAAGCTTGTTCGTGAGCTTCTTGACGGCTGACGCAGTGGAACCGAGATAAAGAGAGAGCCCGCTTAGTGGACACCTCCCGCTGGTATCGATTGAACGCGCGGCCATTCAGTACCGGGCCCGCTCGCAAAATGTGAGGGCCAACCCGCTGCCAGTGGCGATGAGACAGCCGGGGTGTCGCAGCCAGCGAACCGGAAGCCCTCAATGGGGTCTCAATGGCTCCGCGGGGCAGCCTCCGTCCGGCGGTAGGGTGGTCCCAATGGGACCTTGGGAGGCCAGTGGCGATCCGCTGTGGCGTTCAGTTCATGGCCTCCCTGAAAAAGTCGACTTGCAGGTGACAGACCTCGCAGATGGTCAGCCAGCCCGCTCGGCCGCACAGCTTCGCCCACGTCCACGGCGGGCTGACGAAGCGCACCCACGTCAGACTGTCGGGAGACGCGCCGCACGTTGAGCAGGGTACCGCCTCGGCGCCGTACATTCTCTTGGCCTCGTCGACGCCTGCGGCGCACGCGACGTTCAAGCCCACCTCGCTCTCCCGCAGGCTCGCGGGCGCCAGTCCGACGTCGACCCTCTTGCCGTTTGGCAGCTCTGCCGAGATCCTGCAGCCACACCCAGCGGCAAACCTCAATAACCAGGCGAGCCCAGCGGTCCCCTTGCTGCCACGGCGCCCGTTCTCGTACTGCTTCAGCGACGCGGCCTTGATGCCGAGCCCTCGCGCCAACGCGGCGCGGGTCAACCCTGCGCGGCGGCGCATCTTGACGAGCAGGCGGGCGAACGCTTGTGGGTCCTCGCGAAGGTCCTGCGCAGAGAGCTGCTGGCGCGGCGGCGGCCGGTGGTACGGCACGGGCGGGATGGTTCGACGGAAGTCCATGGTCGCTTTCTCCTGTCGGTCTTGGAGCGGTCGTCGGGTGCTGCGTCTGCCACGCGGCCCGCCACGCGGCCTGCCACGCGGAAACTGAGGGGCTCCGACGGCCGGTGACGGGCTGGGACGGAAGCCCTACTCGGCGAGTTCTGGAACGATCTGGAATTGTTGGTGCGCCCGGCAGGGCTCGAACCTGCAACCTTTGGCTCCGGAGGCCAACGCTCTATCCAATTGGGCTACGGGCGCGAACGGAGAGTGGAACCGTAAGTATACAGGCAGCCGGCGGCAGCGAGGCGCTGAGGAGGGCCTCCACGCGTCAGTCGCGTTCCTGTGGGCGCGCCTGCGCGTGGATCCCCAGGCGGGCGAGGAGTCTGACGCCGACCGGGTCGAAGCGGGGCCCGGTCTCGAGGCAACTCACGATCTGTGTGCGGCGCCAGTCCCAGAGATTCCCGTAGTACTGGAGATCGGTCCTGCCCTCCCGGGCCGACGGCCAGCAGAAGGCGCCGATGGCCTGGACCGCTATCGAGTAGACGGCGAGCACCAGCCAGCCCCAGGGGACGCGCTGCCTTGGCGGCGGCGCAGGCGATCGACCACGTACCGGGGTCTCCAGGCCGAGCGCCATCAGTACGCCCATGAAGGGCATGATGTCGGTCAGGTAGCGGGGCCCGTACGCGTGCCCGGCCCACCACATGAGGTACTGCGAATAGGCCAGGTATCCGATCACGCACGCCGCGCTGGCCGCGCGGACGAGCCTCACGTGACGCGGGTCGGTGTACGGCGCCGGCTTGCGCCAGATCCGCCAGATCCCGATCAGAGCCAGCAGGACGATCGGACTGTAGACGAGCAGGCCCCGGCTCGGAGACACGAGGAGCCCCGTCGCGCCTTCGACGAAGTTCCCGTCCCACATGCTCCGTGCGCCGAACACACCGGTCCAGAACGCATTGCGCTGCTCGGCCGTCCCCGTCGGTGAGCCCGTGAGCCACACGTTGTAGCCGAGGCCGGCCAGCACCATCACCGCAGCCGGCAGCGCCGTGCGCGCGGCGCGGCGCGCCCATGACGCCATGGACTCGCCGGGTGCGCCGGGACGCGGCCGTCCGGCGACGGCGGCCAGCCAGACCGGGAGCAGCAGCAGCATGACGGGACGCGACACGCCGCCGACCGCCAACGCGGCGAGCCCGCTCGCGCTGCGCCCGCGGCTCTCGAGCCAGATCCCGACCGCAAAGGCGAGCACCGCCGGGCTGTGCGCCCAGAGACCCTGGCTCGCCGTGGACCACACGGACGTGCCGAGACCATACGCCACGCACACGAACCAGGCGACGCGCGTCGAGTGCCCGAGCGAGAGCAACGCGAGCCACAGCGCGACCGCCGACGCGCCGGCCATCGCCGAGGCGGCCACCTTGGACGCGACATCGCCGAGCAGGCCGGGATTCGCAGGGATGCCGAGCCAGACCGGCAGCGCATACACAGGCAGAGCGACGATCGACGCGACCGGCGGGTACGCATCGTACACGTGCGCCCCGCGCCGCACGAGGAAGCGCGGCAGGCCCTCGCCGGGCTCCGTGAGGTGGAACTCGTCGAGATCGAAGTCGCCATCCTCGAGGATCGAGATGGGGACCATCTTCGACGCTCGGCCATCGGGCGACACCTGGCGCAGGTTGAGCTGGTAGACGAAGAACAGCAGCGCGAAGAGCGCGAGCGGCGCCACGAGGGGCGGCGGACAATTCCTCACGGTGCGAGGAGTCCTTCGCAGCCTGCACCGGCGGCAGGCGCGACCACGGAGGCAGCCGGCCGTGGCACTCTCGTTGCACACGTCTGGCCGACGGCCGGATGCGTCGGTGCGAGACAGGAGGGCACGATGGCTGCAAGAATCTGGTGGGAGTCCCTGCGTGGTGAGAGCGGGACCCTGGTCAGCGAGCTCAAGCGACTGATTCGCGAAGGCAACGTGCGCCGCATTGTCGTCCAGCACGAAGGGCGGACGGTGGCCGAGTTTCCCCTCACGGCGGGTGTCGTCGGCGCCGTGCTCGCGCCGGTCGTCGCCGCCATTGGCGCGCTCGTGGCCCTGCTCAAGGACTGCACAATCCAGGTCGAGCGCGACGATCGGGACGCCGGGAGCACCGACCGGTCCGGCGCTGCATAGCCGCACTCGCGCAATACGCGACGCGCGGCGAAGCCTGCGTGAGGGTGGTGCGCCCGGAGGGATTCGAACCCCCGGCCTACAGGTTCGAAGCCTGCCGCTCTATCCAACTGAGCTACGGGCGCACACTGTAGACGTGCCCGATCTTACTACGCGTCCTCATCGTGGGCCCGCGGGCTGGCTGCGTCCCGGCACGAGCTTCAGCACCCGGCCGCTCCCGCTGTCGGTGAGGACGTAGACGGCGCCGTCGGGCCCCTGCCGGACGTCGCGAATCCGCTCGCGCTTGGGCTGGAGGTCGGTGAGCAGCCGCTCCTCGCCGACAACGCGCTCGCCCTCGACGGTGAGTCGCGCAAGGTGCAGGCTGGCAAGGCCGCCGATGAACAGGCTCCCCTTCCAGTCGGGGAAGAGATGGCCCGTGTAGAACAGCATGCCGCTCGGCGCGATGACCGGGTCCCAGTAGTACACCGGCTGCTCCATGCCGGATTGCGCCGTGATGCCTCCGGTGATCGGCCGGCCGTTGTATTCGATGCCATAGGTGATCGTCGGCCATCCGTAGTCCCGGCCCTTGCGCGCGATGTTGATCTCGTCGCCTCCGCGCGCGCCGTGCTCGACCTCCCAGAGGTCGCCGGTCGTCGGGTGCAGCGCGGCGCCCTGGATGTTGCGATGACCGATGGACCAGATCTCCGGACGGACGCCGGCCTTCCCCACAAACGGGTTGTCCTTTGGAATTGACCCGTCGGGGTTGATCCGGACGATCTTGCCGATCAGGCTGTCCATCCGCTGCGCCTGCATGCGGCCTTCGGTGATCGATCGATCGCCCTGCGTGACGAAGAGGGTGCCGTCGCGCGCGAACACCAGCCGGCTGCCGAAGTGCTGGCGCGACCCAAGCGACGGCGCCTGATGGTAGATGACCTCCACGTCCTCCACGCGGGGCGCGCCCGTCCCGGTGGACAGCCGGCCGCGCGCCACCGCGGTGTTGTTCGCGCCGCCCTCACGCGGCTCCGAATAACTCCAGTAGATCAGCTGGTTCCTCGCATACGCCGGGTCGAGGACGATGTCGAGGAGTCCGCCTTGTCCTCGTGCATCGACGGCCGGCAGCCCGGCGACGGGCTCGGACAGCGTCCCGTCGGCGGCGACGATCCGCAGGCGGCCAGGGCGCTCGGTGACCAGCATCCGGCCGTCGGGCAGGAACGCCAGTCCCCATGGATTCACGAGACCCTCGGCGAGGGCGACCACGTCGAAGGCGACGTCCGCGCGCCGCTCCGGTGCGCGCGTCTGGCCCGGGAACGCCGGCGGCTGGTTCGTCGCATTCGGCGGCCGGCGCTCGACGCCCGGCTGCGCGAGGGCGGCGCCGGGCATGACGGCCACGGCGGCAGCCGTGGCCAGGACGATCGTCGATGCAGTCAGCCTCACAGGAGCACCTCCGCTCCCCAGTGTGCCACGCTGTGCTACCATTTTGTGTTCCGCCGGCGCCAACCGGCGCGCGCTTCCAGATACACCCCCGTGGGCCGGTAGCTCAATTGGCAGAGCAGCAGACTCTTAATCTGCGGGTTGACGGTTCGATTCCGTCCCGGCTCACCAAACTTTCTTCAGCACTCTCACCCCGCGCCAAGTACTTGAAAAATGGCGCGGTTGCGGCGGTTCGATTAAATCGATTTCCGTCGAACGCGATTCCCTCCGGTAGGAACAACTGCTGGAGGCGCTGTTTCTGATTCAGCGACGCCTGTACCCACAGGTCTGCGGCACGCGGTAAAACGCGCTCTGCGAACGCCAGGATGCCCTGTACGTCGAGTTCTTCGATCGTTTCGGCGTGGTGGGTAATCTGCGCGAGCGTCAATTCCTCGCGCAGTTTGTCGCGTTGCCGTTCATAGCTCGTTAGGTCGATCGTCTGCGCGTAGAGGAAAGCTTCGTCGAGCCGCTGGACCTTGGCCGCTCGGTCCTTGACCTCCGACGTGAGCTGCTGCCAGACGTAGAGGACGCGGACCTTGCCTTTGTGCGCGCGGCAGTACTTGAGCAGTTTCTGCAGCTCGGTGCGATCCGTGGTCTTGGCGCTCTCGCCTTCCTCCTTGAATCGCTCGAGAACTTCATCGCCTTCACGCCGGCAGTACTCCTCGCATGCGCGGATCTGTGTCGGCAGGCTCAGGTTTTCCGTCTGCTCCTTCGTGCTCACGCGGACGTAGATCGCGGCACCGATCATGGGTCGCAGCTTCGCAGAACTCGATCGGATTGTGGACTACGCGACCGCCCTCGAAGCCGTACTTACGCACGGTGCCGGAGAAACCGGCGGCGTCCTTTGTAGGCGCGCGTGCGCCCTGCTCGGGGTGCCGCCGAAGCACGCCAAGGAACTCTCAAGGCTCCTCTCGTCCTCCTACGGCTTCCGCTCTGCCATTACGCACGGAAACCCGCCGACCATCACGGACGCTCAGGAGTTCCATCGTGAGATGTGGCGCTTCGAAGGCGCCGTCCGCGACATCCTCCGCGCCGCGCTCGACCGGATCCCGGCGGCAACCGACACCCGCATCGCGTTCCTGGACGGCCTCGCAGCCATGTCCGACGCCGAGCGCCTCCTGCGCATCAAGCATACGGCGAGCGAGCTGCAGAGCTCTGAGTTGCGCAGGCGATCCTCAACGCTATTCCGTTGTAGAAAGCGAATGCGATACACGATCGCGAGTCACCTGTTGACAGAGTCTCCCGGCCACTCTAGGCTGGCTCATGAACTTGCAAGTGCCGCCCGAACTCGAAGCAAAGCTGACGCGCCTAGCCGCGGAGAGCGGACGTACGGTCGACCAGGTCGCACTGGACTTGCTGGCGAATTCGGTGGATCACGACGAATGGTTCCGGCGCGAGGTCGAGAGGGGCCGTCTGTCCGCTCGCGAAGGGCGGCTGCTCGATCATGACGAAGTTGCCTCCCGCATTGACCGGCGCTATGGCGGCTGATGCGCGTCCGCTGGACGACGGACGCCGCGGACGATCTCGAACGGATCTGCGACTACATCGCCGAGAGCCGTCCCGAGTCCGCAAGGCGGGTTGCGCAGGCCACGTCCAAGGCATCGCGGGTCTCGACACGTTTCCAAATCGTGGACGGCCAGGCCGTGTCGAAGGGACCCGCGAGTCTGAACGGATGACCTTGCGCCCGACGCCGACGGTCGGCACGTGCATCCGCTCAGTCAATTGCGAAGCAGTAGAGGAGACCGGCGCCGCCGGTGGACGTCAACTGCTCCTGGCTGCACCCCGCCGTCATGTGCACGGCGTTCCACGACGTGTTCCCGCCGCCCACGCGATCGTGGTGGCCCACCATCGCATGACCGCTCGTGCGGCTCGCCCAGTTGTTGCACGTCGTCACGTCAGGCCGCCCGAGCAGCGCTCGGCCGTGCGAGTCCGATCCGGTCAGGATGTCGTGCACGTTCGGCGTGTCGCCGCGGCCGTTCACCTCGCGGCCCTGCTCGTCGAGCGCGTCCGTCTTGCTCACGGCGTTGCGATCCCGCTGGACGTCACCGTGAAGGTCGGCGACGTTCCACGCGATGAGCGTGCCCCGCGCGTTGTACCAGGGTCCCGCGCCGATGCGCTCGCGTGCGTGGACGGCCGGCACACCACCGCCGCCCGTCTGGCTCAGATAGGCGCGCCACGTCCGCGCCCCGCTGCCCGCCGCGGCCGCGAGCGCCTGGCAGTGGCGGTCGGCGCCGGCCAGTCCGCCCAGATCGGCGCCGTTGCCCAGGCCCCGGCTCGTGACGAAGAACCCCATCGGCGCCTTCTGGCCTGTCGGTTGTACCGGCTGCGCATGGCCGACCGCGAGACACGACACGGTGATCGCGAACACGCTCAGAATGCTGCCAGACAGGCGGTCGGTCATGTACTCCTCCTTGCTTCCTGATTGGTTCCTGATTCGTCAGGCCGCCTACGCCCAGCGGAAGCCGCTCTTCGAGAGCGGCAGCGTCCGGATCCGCTTCCCGGTAATCGTGAAGATCGCGTTGCACACGGCCGGCAGGATCGGCGGCAGGGCCGGCTCGCCGAGCCCCGTCGGCGGGTTGTCCGAGGCGAGGAAGTGGACCTCGATCGCCGGCGGCGCCTGGTGCATCCGCACCGGCCGGAACTGGTGGAAGTTGTTCTGCACGGCGCGGCCGCGGGTGATCGTGATCTCGTAGTCCATGAGCTGGCTCAGGCCGTCGATCACGCCGCCCTGCGCCTGGTTGATCGCGCTGCTCGGGTTGACGATCTGGCGGCCGACGTCGACCGCTACCCAGACCTTCTGGACCCGCACCACGTTCTTCGCGTCGACGTGCACCTCGGCCACTTCGGCGACGTAGCCGCGGTGGCTGTACTGGAACGCGACGCCGAGGCCCGTGCCCTCCGGCAGGCGACGACCCCATCCGGCCTTCTCGGCGGCGAGCGCGAGGACGCCGCGCGCGCGTGAAGGATTGAACCCGTCCGAGTCGAGATCGGTCACCTGACGAGGGCCGTCGAGCAGGTCGATCCGGAACTGGACCGGGTCCTTCCCGGCTGCATGCGCCAGTTCGTCGATGAAGGACTGGAACACCCATGAGAACGCGTTGCTCCGCGGCGCGCGGAGCGCGTAAGTCGGCACGCCGAGGGGCATCAGGGATGCGCCGAACGAGAAGTTCGGCACGAAGCTCGCCGGGAATTCGCTCGGCGGGACGTTGGCCGACTGCGCGTACCGGTCGCCCGTCCCGAAGGTCACGAAGTGGTTCCGCCACCCGGTGAGCCGCCCCGACGCGTCGACGCCGCCCTTGAGGAAATGAAAGCCCGCCGGGCGGTAGTGGTCGTGCTGCATGTCGTCTTCGCGCGTCCACTGGAGCTTGACGGGCACACGGCCGACCTCGCGCGCGATCCACGCGGCCTCGACCATGTAGTCGTTCGTCAGGCGGCGCCCGAAGCCGCCCCCGGTGCGCAGCATGCGCACGGTGATGTCGCTCTCGGCCAGCCCGAGCACGCGCGCCACGAGCGCGCGGCCCGACTGCGGCGTCTGGGTCGGCGACCACAGCTCGAGCGTGCCGTCCGTGTACTGCGCCACGCAGTTCTGCGGCTCGAGCGGCGCGTGCGCGATGAACGGGTACGAGTAGGCGGCCTCCACGACGCGGGCGGCGCCCTGGAACGCCTGCTCGGCGTCGCCGTTCGCGCGCAGCGTGAGCGCGGGCGGCTGCGGCGCGAGCTCCGCGGCGCGCCGCGCGAATCCCTCGCTGCTCTGCCCGGCGGTCGGTCCCTCGTCCCACGTCACCTGCAGGCGGGACCGCGCGGTCCTCGCCTGCCACCAGGTGTCGGCGACGATGGCGACGCCACTGTGCAGGCCTGTGAGCTCCGTCGTCCCTGGCACGACGAACGCGTGCCGGACGCCGGGCATGGCCCGGACCTGGTCGAGGTTCGCGCTCACGACCTTCCCGGCAAAGACGGGGCACTTCTCGAACACGGCCCAGAGCATCCCGGGCCGCGTGAAGTCAATGCTGTAGATCGGCTGGCCGGTCACGATGGCCCGGTTGTCGACGCCGGGCGTGGCCTTGCCGACGATCGTGAAGTCCTTCGGATCCTTCAGCGCGACGGACTGCAGATCGGGCGCCGTGAGCGAGGCCGCGCGCGAGGCCAAGTCGCCGTACCCGAGCGTGCGTCCCGTCGGACCATGGGTCACGCGTCCCGCCGACGTCGAGCACTCGGCCTCCGGCACGCCCCATGTCGCAGCCGCCGCCGCGACCATCAGCTGACGCCCGGCGGCGCCGACCCGCCGCAGCGGCTCCCAGTTGGTGGGCGTCGCCGTGCTCCCGCCCGCGCGCTGCGGTCCGTACGACGCCTCGTCGAGATCCGCCTGCTGCACCCGGACGTCCTTCCAGGCGACGTCGAGCTCCTCGGCGACGATCATCGGCAGCGAGGTCTTGACACCCTGGCCGATCTCGGGATTCTTGGCCATGATGGTCACGATCCCGTCGGGTCCGATCTTGATGAAGGCTGTCGGCTTGAACGCCGCGGGCGACGGCACGGCCTGACCGAACACCTCGGCCACCGGCTCGAGATAGCTCGCGATGAGGAGGCCTCCGCCGGCGAGCGCCGACACGCGCAGGAACGATCGACGGCTGACGAGCAGAGTTTCCACGAATCGTCCTCCTTGCCCACGCGGGCCTCAAAGGCCCGCGTTACACGCCTACAAATTCGCGCCCGGCGCGGCACTCGCCGCCTGCGTGGGCGCCGGGCTGCCGGCGGCGATGTCCGCCGCGCGGTGGATGGCCTGCCGGATCCGCAGATAGGTCGCGCAGCGGCAGAGGTTCCCGTTCATCGCGGCATCGATATCTGCGTCGGTCGGCCGCGGCGTTTCGGCGAGGAGCGCCGACGCCGACATGATCTGACCCGCCTGGCAGTAGCCGCACTGGGGCACGTCGATCTCCATCCAACTCTGCTGGACCGGGTGCGACGCGTCGGCCGACAGTCCCTCGATCGTGGTGATCGGCGCGCGGGCCGCGGCCGACACGGGCGTGATGCACGAGCGCACCGCCCGGCCGCCAAGATGCACGGTGCAGGCGCCGCACTGGCCGATGCCGCATCCGTACTTCGTGCCTCGCAGGTCGAGCACGTCGCGCAGGACCCAGAGCAGGGGCATGTCGCCCGCGACGTCGACCGTGAGCGGCCGGCCGTTCACATTCAGCGTATAAGGCATGGTGGGTTCTCTCGAGGAGCATTGGAGCAGGAAGCTAGGGCCAAAATCAAGGGGCGCGCCCTATAATCGCTGATGATGAGCCAGGAGGTCCTGACGGCCCTCGTCCGGGCGCTCGACCAGGGCGAAGAGGCGGCGCTCGTGACCATCGTGTCCGCGCGCGGGTCGACGCCGCAGCGCGTGGGCGCCAAGATGCTCGTCTTCGCCGACGGCCGAACCGTCGGGACGATTGGCGGCGGGTGCTACGAGCACGACGCCCTCTGGAAGGCCCGCGAGGCGCTGCAGACGCGAAAGCCCCGGCTCGTCGAGTACACGCTGTCGGACGACTTCGCCGAGGAGACGGGGCTTGTGTGCGGCGGGCAGATGCAAGTGTACATCGAGCCGATCGAGCCGGCCCCGCGCCTGTTCATCGTCGGCGCGGGCCACGTGGCCCAGCACCTCGCACGGCTGGCGCAGTCGGTCGGCTTCCGCACGCACGTGCTCGACGATCGCGAGAAGTTCGCCAACCGCGAGCGCTTTCCGGACGTGGACGAGATCGCCGTCGCTCCCATTCCGGAGTGGCTCGAGGGCGCCCGCTTCCCCGCCAACACCTACGCCGTCATCGTCACGCGGGGGCATCGGCACGACTGGGCCGCGCTCAGGGCCCTCGCCGCGCGCGACCTGCGCTACCTGGGGCTCATCGGCAGCAAGGCGAAGGTCAAACGCATCTACGACGCGCTGCTCGCCGAGGGCATCCCGCTCGAGGCCCTGGCACGCGTGTACGCGCCCATCGGCCTCGATATCGGCGCGGTGACGCCCGAGGAGATCGCGGTCAGCATCCTGGCCGAACTGATTGCGGTGCGGCGCGGCCGGATCGAGGACCCGCGCATCGCGGCCGTGTCGCTCCGGTGGCGCACGCTGCCGGCCGCCGTCACAGCCGAATGATCCCGGCCATCGTGCTCGCGGCCGGCGGTTCGTCGCGGATGGGACGGCCCAAGGCCTTGCTCACGATCGCGCCGTCGGGAGAGACCTTCCTCGATCGCATCACGCGCACGCTGGCCGACGGAGGCATCGAGGAGACGATCGTCGTCCTCGGCGAGGACGCCGCGACCATTCAGGCCGCCGCGAGGGCGACGCCGCGCATCCGCTTCGTCGTCAACCCGGCTCCCGGGCGCGGCCAGTTGTCCTCTCTGCTCGAAGGCCTGCGCGTGGGGGATCGGCCGGGCGTCCGCGCCGTGATGGTCACGCTCGTCGACGTCCCGCTCGTGGCCGCGGAGACGGTGCGCGCGCTCCTCGCCGCGCACCGGACGGGCCGATCCCTCGTCACGCGTCCGGTGAAGGGCGGTCGCCACGGGCACCCGGTGATCTTCGATCGCGCGGTCTTCGACGAGATCCGGCACGCCGACCCGGGCGTCGGCGTGAAGGCCGTCCTGCGGGCCCGCGCGGCCGACGTGCTGGATGTCGACTGCGACGACGAAGGCGCGTTCATCGACATCGACACGCCGGGGGAATACGCGCGGCTCGTGGCGCCGGCCTGAAAGGCCGGCGGCTCCCTGAAAGGCCGGCGGCTCCATTGAAGCGATGCGGCTCCATTGAAGCGATGTGGCTCCATTGAAGCGATGCTCCATTGAAGCGATGTGGCGGCGGGCCTTTCAGGCCCGCCGAGATCCCTTGGATTCCCGCGCGCTTGTACCGATAATAGTGACGATGGTGACGAGCCTCCGGAACAGGCGACATTCCGTCATCCGGACGGGGCTCGTGGCGCTCCTCGTCCTCGGCCACGGCGGCCACGGCGCCCTGTCCTGGTTCGTGCCCACGGACGTCGCCGCTCAGACGCCCCCCACCGCCGGGACCCCGGCCGGTCCTGCCGCGGCGTCGACAGGCCTCGCCGCCGCCGAGGCCGCGCGAAGCCACGCGCGGGCCCGCTTCGAGGCCGACGTCGATGTCGTGCACACGTTCCGTCCCGCCTATGCGTTCTGGCAGCACATCTTCACCATCCCCGACGGGCGCATCGTCTTCGGCAGCGCGCAGGATGGACGGCTGCTCGCGACGTTTCCGACGACGGGCAACTGGACGCGGGATGCGGTCTGGGAGGACCCGGCGCTGGCGACCACACTCACCGGACGGCCCCTGCCGGTCCGCCTGAACCAGCGGCGCGACGAGGTCGTTCGGCTGCTCGAGCCGACGACCGGTCCGCTCATTCACAACCCGACGCGCGGGATGTTCCTGCTGCCGAACGCGAAGCGGTACGGCGGCTTCCTGAACGAATGGGGCGTCATCTACGAGCGGTTCGGCGTGCCGGCCGAGATTGGCCTGGCCCAGGCCATCCTGGAGTCCGGCCTGAACGGCAACGCGCGGTCGCGGGCGAACGCCCTCGGCTTCTGCCAGTTCCTCCGGCGGAACTGGAATCGCCTCAACCAGCTCTCGCCCTACGTCATCGAGGTCTACAACCAGACCACCCAGGCGCCCTACTGCGCGGCGTACCTCTCGATTCTCGCGACGATGTACGGCAGCTTCATCCCGGCGCTGTCGGAACATCATGCAGGTGGGGTGAACGTGGGGCGCGCGGTCATCAACGGCGAGCGACTCGGGGGGACCGATGCCCGGGAGCAGTATCTGCTGGGGGCGCAGTTTGCCCGCGATCTCCGGAACATCGCGCTGCAGCGCTACCGGGATCTCTACCGCACCTACGGCGTGCGATCGTTCCTGTACGCCGAGATGGTGTTCGGCAACACGCTGACCGTGCGGCGGCTCATCGAGGAAATGCCGCAGACGCGCATCTTCGCGATGCGCGCCTCGCGTCCGCTGGCGCTCACCGAAATCACGAGGCGAACGCGCCTGTCCGCCGACGAGGTGAAACGCTACAACCCCGCGCTCGTGCGACAGGTGCCGGCCAAGGCGACGCTGTACCTCCCGTCATACGTCGCCGACTTCGGACCGAACGTCACGTTCTGGCATCAGCCGCCAAGCGCCGAGTACGCGGCCGTGCTCAACGACTTCGTCCGGGTCGAGGCCAGCGTGCAGCGCTGGCACGAGCCGTCCTTCGAGGCGGTACTGCGGGACTTCGAGCGGCGTTTTGCGGCCACCGGCACGGAAGAAGGCACCGTAATGGCGGCGACGCTCAACTACGTCCGCGACGACCTGCGCACGAGCCGGCGCGCCGCCATCCTCGAGGACTTCCGCACGAGCGGACGGATCCTCAACCTGTTCAACCTGGGCGTGAGCGAACTGCAGCGGATCCTGCCGGGATCGAACTGAGCGCGCGACCCTGAAAGGGTCGCGCCTACAGCGTCGCAGCGCCTACAGCGTCGCAGTATAGCCGCCGGCCTTTCCGCCGTGTAGCCGCCGGCCTTTCAGGCCAGCGCGCGCGTACCAATCGCGACCAGATGCCGGTCCGTCCTGACATACCACCGGCCGTCCACGAGTGCCGGTGAGGCGAGAACGCGCTCGCCCAACCGGTTCACGCGCAGCAGATCGAACGTCGGACCGGCGCGCAGGACGAACGTCTCGCCTTCGTCGTTCGTGAAGAACACCTTCCCGTCGACGGCCACCGGCGACGCCGAGAACCCCTCCGTGTACATGAGGCCGAGGCGCCCCTGCCACGCCGGCCGGCCGGTCGCCGCGTCGAGACAGGTCACGATGCCCGACATGTCGTTGACCATGTAGAGGGCACCGCCGTAGAGCACCGGCGACGGCACGAACGGTGACCCGCGCGGGCTCGACCAGACGAGGTGGGTGTCTCTCACGTCGCCGCGCCCGCCGGGACGGATCGCGAGCGTGGGACCGGCGCGTCCCGAGGCGCAGAACACCAGTCCATGCCCGACGACCGGCGTCGGGATCACTTCGTAGGTGCTGCCCGCGCAGTGCCACAACTCGGCGCCGCTCGCCGGATCGTACGCGCGCACCCTTCGCTGCCCGTTGACGATGATCTCGTCGTGATCGCCGACCCGGATCGCGACCGGCGTGCCCCACCCGACGTTGGCGTCGCGGCCCGTGCGCCAGACGTCGCGCCCCGTCCGCGCGTCGAACGCGGCGATGAACGACCCGTTGTAGTGATCCTGATAGACGATGACCCGATCGCGGTACAGGAGCGGCGACCCGGCCGTGCCGTGCGACGCGTTGATCGATCCGAACTCGCGGTGCCAGACGACCTTCCCCTCGGGATCGACCGCCATCAGCCCGCGCTGGCCGAAGTACGCGTAGATGCGTTCGCCATCGGCCGTCGGCGTCGCCGACGCGTGCCCGTTCTTCGGGTGGGCCATCGACGCCCCGCCACCAGGGGCGAACGCTTCCCAGAGGGCCGCGCCGTCCGACCGGCGGAACGCCAGGACGGAAACGCGCCGCCCGCCGCTGTAGGCGGCCGTGAGGTACAGGCGATCGCCCCAGACGATGGGCGACGAGTTGCCGCTGCCGGGAACGGCCGTCCTCCACAGCACGTTCTCGGTGGCCGACCATCCGTCGGGATACGGGCCCGCGGCAAGGCCCTGTCCGGAAGGCCCGCGCCAGCGCGGCCAGTAGCGCGCGCCGTCGCCCGCCGCGGGGATCAGCTCGACGGCCGACTCGCCGGACTGCATGGGCTGCGCCGCAAGATGCCCGAGCGGAGACAGGGCCGCGGCGAAGGCGCCGAGCAGGTCGCGTCGTGACAGTTCCATCATGACGGGCTCGAGGGCCCGTAGCATTGTAGCCGCGACCCTGAAAGGGTCGCGGCGACAATGCCCTGAAAGGGTCGCGGCTACAATTGTCTGGACTCGTCGCATGTCCCTGATCCACGTCGTTCGCATGGACACCCATGGCGGTCCCGAGGTCCTGAAGCTCGTGCAGACGGAACGTCAGGGGCCTGCCCCTGGTGAGGTCGGGATCCGTCAAACCGCGATCGGATTCAACTACATCGACGTGTACCAGCGGAAGGGCATCTACCCGATGCCACTGCCGACCGGACTCGGCCACGAGGCCGTCGGCGTCGTGGAGCGGATCGGCGAGGGCGTGGCGGGCCTCGGCAGGGGCGACCGCGTGGGCTACATCACCGCCGGGCCGGGCGCCTATGCCGACTACCGGAACGTCCCGGCATCACGCCTCGTCCGGATTCCGGCGGGCGTCTCGGACGAGGCCGCGGCGGCCCTGCTGTTCAAGGGCCTGACGGCCCAGTACCTCCTGCGGCGCACCCACCGCGTGGGACCCGGCGACCTGATCCTCGTGCACGCGGCGGCCGGTGGCGTCGGCCAGATCCTGTGCCGCTGGGCCACGGCCCTTGGCGCTGCCGTCATCGGCGCGGTCGGCACGGCGGCCAAGCGGCCGGCCGCGTTCGACGCGGGATGCGCGGAGGTGATCGTCACCGACGGCCCTGACTGGCCGGAGCGGTTCGTGGCGGCCGCGGGAGGACGAAAAGCGCGCGTGGTCTACGACTCGGTCGGCCGCGACACGTTCCTGGGGTCGCTCGACTGTGCCGAACCCTTCGGCCTCGTCGTCCTGTTCGGCGCCGCCTCGGGCCCCGCGCCGGCCATCGAGCCCGAGCTCCTCAACAGGAAAGGCTGCCTGTTCCTCACGCGCCCGTCGCTCTTCCCGCACAACGCCGATACGGCCGTGCTGCGAGCCAACGCGGACGAGCTGTTCGACGCCATCGCCGCCGGCCACGTGCGCGCGACGATCGGCGCCCGTGTCGCGCTCGGCGACGTGGCGAAAGTGCATGCCGCCGCCGAGTCGAGAGCGACGACGGGCGCCACGATCCTCGTCCCCTGAATAGACCCGCATCGCCCGAACTGTCGCACTTTTTTCACGATCGGCTGGAGGCGGCCGGTCCTAGACTCGGGGCAGGTACTGCCCGTGGACCACGCCCTGCGCGCGCTCAATCGATTCGGACTCGGCGCCCGCATCGGTGAACGCCGCGGGATCGACGATCCGCAGCGCTGGCTGCGGCAGCAGCTCGACGGCGACCCTCCACGTGCCGCCGTGCCGGACACGGCGACGCCCGAGGCGATCGGCGATGCCCTCCGCGCCCTGCGGCCCGCGCCGGGGAGCAATCAGGCACGGCAGGAGGCACGCCGCCGGATTGTGTCGATCGCGGCGGCCGAGGGCCGCACGGCGCTGATCCTGCGCGCCACGAGCACACGTCCCTTCGTCGAACGTCTCGTGATGTTCTGGTCGAACCATCTTTGTGTGTCGGCCGGGGCCAAGGTGCTCGTCGCACCGCTCGCCGGCAGCTACGAGCGGGAGGTCATCCGTCCGCACGTCCTCGGGCGATTCGAGGACATGGTGCTCGCGTCGGCGGAGCATCCCGCGATGCTCGTCTACCTCGACAACTTCCAGTCCATCGGCCCCGGCTCGCGCGCGGCACAGCTCGGCCGGCGAGCCGGCGGGGCGCGCGGCCTGAACGAGAACTACGCGCGCGAACTACTCGAGCTGCACACGCTCGGCGTCGACGGCGGCTACACGCAGCGCGACGTCCAGGAGCTCGCGCGCCTGCTCACCGGGTGGACCATCGGCGGCCTGAACAACCGGCCCCGCACGAGCGGCCAGAACCCTGGAGCGGGTGGCAGGAATCCTGTAGGCGCGGGCCTTTCAGGCCCGCTCCGATTCACGTTCGAGGAACTGCTGCACGAGCCGGGGACGAAGACCATCCTCGGCGCCCGCTACGGCACCGGGCTCGCCGAGGGCGAGCGGGCTATCCGGACGTTCTGCCGGCATCCCTCCACCGTCCGGTTCATCGCGCGCAAGCTCGTCGCCCACTTCGTCGCCGACGATCCGCCGGAGGGCGCCATCGACCGCGTCGCCCGCGCGTTCCGCGAGAGCGACGGTCAGTTGCGGGCGGTGGCCGAGACACTCATCGATCTGCCGGACGCGTGGAGCGAAGGGACCCGCAAGTTCCGGACACCGCAGGACTGGCTCGTCGCCGCGTTCCGGGCGTTCGGCGCGTCCGACGTACCCGAGCGGGCGATGCCCATCCTGCGGCAGCTTCGCCACCCCCTGTGGTCGCCGCAGGCGCCCAAGGGCTTCGGCGACACGACCCAGGAGTGGGCCGACCCGGATTCCCTGCTGAACCGCGCCGAGCTCGCACGGACCTTGACGCGCGGCCTGGCCGTCAGGCGGATGGACCCGCGTGCGCTTGCCGACGTCGTCGACGTCGCTTCCGACGACCCGCTGCCGCGCCTGCTTGCGGACACGTCGATTGCGGCCGACGAACGCGTGGCGCTGGCCCTCGCGGGGCCGGCGTTCCAGTGGAGGTGACGATGAATCGCCGGAGGTTTCTCGCGGTCATGGGCTACGGCGGCCTCGCGTGCTGGGACGGCCTCGCCACGTTCGGCTTCCCCGCCGTGACCTTCGCGCAGACGAGGCACGGCGGGCGATTCGTGTTCGTGCTGCTGCGCGGCGGCTTCGATGGTCTGGCCGCGGTCGTGCCGCATGGCGATCCCGGCTATCGCCGCCTGCGCGGCGCGCTCGCCTTCGACGAGTCGGACCTGGTCGGCCTGGACGACACGTTCGGCCTCGCGCCCGGCCTCGGCCCGCTCAGGGAGTTCTGGGATCGGGGCGAGCTGGCGGTCGTGCACGCCGTGGCCATCCCGTACCGGACGCGGAGCCACTTCGACGGCCAGGCGATTCTCGAAACGGGGCTCGATCGCCCGATCGGGTCCTCCGACGGCTGGCTGAACCGCCTCCTGCAGGTCATGTCCGGTGAACGCTCGGGGATCGCCATCGCCGCGGGCATGCCGCGGTCCCTCACGGGGGCCTTCGACGTCCAGACGTGGTCGCCGACCGATCTCGGTGCCGTGGACGATGGCTATCTCGACCGGCTGGCCCTGCTCTATCGAGCCGACCGCGTGCTGCAGGGACGCTTCGAGGCGGCGCTGCAGCAGGAGGGCGTGGTCGGCGAGGAGCCGATGGCCCGCGGCCACGCCCGCCGGACGGGCATCACGCCGATCATGCAGGCGGCGGCCAGGATCCTGCGGCAGGACGCGGGGCCGAACATCGCCGCCGTCGAGTTCAGCGGGTGGGACACGCACGCGAACCAGGGGCTCGCCGGCGGCGCGCTCGACCGCCTGCTCGGGCAGCTCGCCGAGGGGCTCGTCGCGTTCCGGGCCGACATGGGGACGGCGTGGGCGACGACCACGGTGGTGGTGATGACCGAGTTCGGACGGACCGCCCGTCCCAACGGCACCCGCGGTACCGATCACGGCACGGCGGGCGCCGCCTTCGTGCTGGGCCCGCGCGTGGCCAGGTCCAGGGTCCTCTCGGACTGGCCGGGGCTTGCGGACCGCGCGCTCTTCGAAGGCCGCGACCTGATGCCGACGCTCGACACCCGGGCCATCCTGAAGGCCGCGGCGGCAGGCACGTTCGACCTGACGACCGCGCAGCTCGATCGCGTGTTCCCGGAGGCCGCCGGCGTGCGCGGCGCGGCCGGCCTCATGGGCTGAGACCGAGGCGGGATCTCGCCGTCGCCGGATCGAGCCCGGCGACACGAATCTCCTTCTCGCGCGACGTCTGTCCCGACGCGATCGACACCGCGCGCCTTGGCACGCCGAGCGCGTCGGCGAGCACCTCCACGAGCGCCGCGTTCGCCGCGCCGTCGACCGGGGGCGCGTGCAGGCGTACGAGCAGGCGATCGCCCCGCGTCCCGGCCACGCCGGACCGGGCCGCGCGCGGGATTACGCGCACCTTGATCGCCACACCGTCGCGGGTCGTTTCGATCATGTCACCGGTCCGCGGTCCCTGCATCCGGCTGTGGCCCCTACATCCCCTGTGGCCGCTCTTTGACGGCGCGCTCGATCCGCTCCAGCCGCTGCACGATCCCCATGATCTCGAGGTGCGCCTTGACGTTCACCTGGTGGTCCACGTCCGTCCGGATGCGGTCACGTTCGACCTGGCGGTTCTGGCTCACGAGGACGAAGATCGACAGGAAAATGGCCTCGAGGCTGACGATGAGGGTCAGGAGGCCGAACGGGTACGGATCGAACCCGAGCCGCGGCGGCAGGAGTCCTGCCGCCGCCAGGACGTTCATCGTGATCCACGTGCCGAACCAGCCGATGTGGATCAGCGTGAAGGCCTGGCTGGCGGCGATGGTCGCGATGACGTCGCTCACCGCTCGCGCCGTCGCCGTCCGGGGTCCGCCGTCGAGCAGGCTGATCTCGCCGAAGACGCCGCCGGGGCCGAGCACCTGCAGGGTGATGTGGTCGCCCCGCTCGTCGGGGACGGTAATCGCCACCGGCCCGGCGTTGACGATGAAGAGGGCCGTGCCGGGATCGCCCATCCAGAACACGATCTCGTTGCACGCCGCGGTCCGGCGCGTCATCCGCGCCAGGAGCGCCTGCTGCGCGGCGCCGTCAAGGCCCGCAAACAGGGGGATGTGCGACAGCGGCAACCCGGTCATGGTCCTCCGGCCTCCCCTGCGGCTCCTGCTGCGTGAGGCAGTGCAGCGTGCCGAGGCCCCAGACGAGGTCCCCGGCGTGAATGCCGACGACCCGGTGCGACGGCATGAGCCGGCCCAGGGTGTCGAGGGCGACGCGGTCGTTGACGTCGTTGAACGTCGGCACGAGGACGACACCGCCGGCGATGTAGAAGTTCGCGTAGCTGGCGGGCAGCCGCTCGCCGTTCATGGTCACGACTCGCGGGAACGGCAGCGTCTGGACGCGCAGAGGACCCGTCGCGCGGTCCTCCGACGCGCGCCGCAGGCGCCGCAGGTTGTCCATCGACCGCGCGTGATTCTCATCGGCCGGGTCGTCTTCCACCGCCAGGACGATCGTGCGCTCGTCGACGAACCGCGCGACGTCGTCCACGTGGCCGTGCGTGTCGTCGCCGACGCACCCCTCGCCGAGCCAGATCGTCCGTGCGACACCGAGCCACCGGCGGAAGAGGTCTTCGTAGTCGGCGCGCGTCAGGCCGGGGTTCCGCACCTGCACGTCGCCGAGCAGCCACGCCTCGGTGACGAGCAGGAGCCCTCTGCCGTTGACCTCGATGCCTCCGCCCTCGAGGACGAGGCGCTCGCCGGTGTCCGCGCGGCGCGGCTCTTCGAGCGGCAGCCCGGTGACCGCCGCGACGTGGCGGCCCACCTCGTTGTCGCGCTGCCAGTTGTCGTATTTCGCCCAGCCGTTGAACTGCCACGACAGCAGGATCACGTCCCCGTTCGCGTCGAGGACGCCGGTCGGGGCCGAGTCGCGCAGCCAGACGCGATCGGTCGGCACCTCGTGCAGGCGCACGCGCTCAGGCCGCACGCCGTGCGCGTCGAGCGCGGCGCGGGCCGCGTGAGCGACGCCCGGGTCGTGGCAGAGAATCTCGACGTGTTCGTGCGCGGCCAGCACGCGGACGATCTCGGCGTACACCCAGGGAATCGGGCTGAGCTTCCCCGGCCAGTCCGGCTCGTGATGAGGCCAACTGATCCAGGTGGCGCGATGCGGCTCCCATTCCGCCGGCATGCGCAGCGGGCGGACGGGCGACACAGGGCGATCGCTCACGTGCCGAGGTACCGGTGCAGGATCGGGCCGTACGCGTCCACGCGGCGGTCGCGCAGGAACGGCCAGTTCCGCCGCACGTCCTCGAGGAGCCTCGGATCGCACCGGGCGACGAGCACCGTCTCACCGGCGTCAGCCTCGTCGAGATAGCGCCCGAAGGGATCCGCGATGAAGGACTGGCCGAAGAACGTCAGGCCGTCGGTCCCCGGTTCGCCCTCGTGGCCGATCCGGTTCGGAGCCGCGACGTAGACGCCGTTCGCGATGGCGTGGGCCCGCTGCACCGTGCGCCAGGCATCGACGTGCGCCGCGCCCCACTCGGCCTGTTCGGAGGGATGCCAGCCGATGGCCGTCGGGTAGAACAGGATCTCCGCGCCGAGCAGGCTCGTGATCCGCGCCGCTTCCGGGTACCACTGATCCCAGCAGATCAGCACGCCGATGGTCGCGTAGCGGGTCTTCCACACCTGGAAGGCGTCGCCCGGCGTGAAGTAGTACTTTTCGTAGAAGAGCGGGTCGTCCGGAATGTGCATCTTCCGGTAGACACCAAGCAGGCTGCCATCCGCATCGATCACCGCGGCCGAGTTCCGGTAGAGCCCCGGCGCCTGGCGCTCGAACAGCGGGACGACGAGGACCACGGCGAGCTCCCGGGCGAGCGTCTGCATGCGGGTGGTCGTCGGACCGGGAATCGGCTCGGCGAGATCGAACCGCCGGCTGTCCTCCGCCTTGCAGAAGTACGGGGCGTTGAACAGTTCCTTCAGGCAGACGATCTGCGCGCCGCGTTGCACCGCCTCGCGCACGAGCCGCTCGGCCCGGCCGATGTTTCCGGCGATGTCCTCGTCCGCGTGATCCTGGACGATGCCGATCGTGAACGGTTCCGCCACTGACGTGATTCTAGCGCACCGGACCGCGCGACCCTGAAAGGGTCGCGGCTACAGATGGGCCGCGTGACCCTGAAAGGGTCGCGGCCACAGATGTAGCCGCCGGCCTTTCAGGCCGGCGGCTTGTCCTTGTAGAGCGGCCGCAATTCGTCACGCACCGAGTGCTTCCACAGCGGGACCCTGACCCGGTACGCCGCGCGCGCCATGACGTGCGCCGCCACCGGCGCCGTCACGAACAGGAACACGATGATGAGCGTGGCGGGCACGCCCGCGTCCCCGGGCCCGAAGTGCACGATGGCCGCCGCCACCGAACACGCCGCCCCGAGCGTGGCCGCCTTGGTGGCCGCGTGCATGCGCGTGAAGAGATCGGGCAGCCGCAGCACGCCGATGGCCGCGATCAGCATGAAGGCGGCGCCCACGCCCATGAAGGCGATGGTCAGCAGGTCTCTCACGTGTCCCCCTCCCGCTCCTCCTGCTGCGACCCGGTCTTCTCGACGTAACGCGCAAAGGCGACCGTGCCGAGGAAGGCAATGAGCGCCAGGACCAGGGCCGGCTGGAGCAGTGACGGCGCATCCAGGCCGATGGCCGTCACGGCCATGATGCCAACCGAGAGCACCGCCATGAGATCCAGAGCCACGACGCGATCCGGCAGCGACGGCCCCTTGAGCAGCCGCACGAGGGACAGGGTGAAGGCCAGGACGAGCACCGCCAGTGTCACGCTGACCGCCACGTCCACGGCGCCATCCGTCACCGGAGCACCGCCAGCACGCGCCGTTCGAACCCCTGCTTGATGTCCCGCTCGAACGCGTCGCGGTCGTCGATGTACATGCCGTGCACGTAGAGGACCCGTCGATCCGGCGACACGTCGAGGCTCATCGTACCCGGCGTCAGCGTGATGAGGTTGGCGAGGAGGGTGATCTCCATGTCGGTCCGCGCGTCGAGCCGCACGCCGACGACCCCGGGCGAGATCTTCGGGCGCGGCGACAGCACGTCGTAGGCGACGCGGACGCTCGACAGCACGAGCTCCCACACGAAGTAGAGCGCCAGCCCGATCCCGAGGCCCACGTGGCGCAGCGTCGTGGCGATGCCGGGCACGCGCTGCGCGAGGGCCAGCGCGACGTAGCCGAGCCCCACGCCCACGGCGAGGTTCCCGGGCGTGGCCACGCCGGTGACGGCCACCCACAGGATTGCCAGCCCGACTGTCTCGATCGCGGCCTTCATCGAACGCCTCCGGCCGTCTCGCCGAGCACCGCCCGGATGTACGGCTCGCGCGCCAGCAGCTGTTCCGCTGCCCGCTCGGTCAGCGCGAAGAAGGCCCCGGCCCCGACGCCGATGCAGACGGTCAGCGCGGCAAGAACGGCGACCGGCAGGACGAGGCCCAGCCGCCCGGCCGGCGTCGGATGCATCTCCTGCGCGGGGTCCGCATCATCGGGGGGCTCCTTCCAGAACGCCTCGTTCCAGAGCTTCGTCATCGACATCAGCGTCAACAGGGACACCGCGACCGCCACGGCCGCAATGACGTACGACCGGGTCTCCAGGCTGGCCTGGAGCAGCGCCAGCTTGCCGAAGAACCCGGAGAGCGGCGGCAGGCCCGCAAGCGAGAGCGCGGGGATGAGGAACAGGACGCCGAGGAGCGGCCGCGTCCGGTACACCCCGCCCAGCCGCTTCAGCTCGAGCGTGCCGTGGAGCCGCAGCACGATCCCCCCGATGAGGAACAGGTTCGTCTTCACGATGATGTGGTGCACGACGTAGAACACCGACCCGGCCAGCGCGAGCGGCGTCAGCAGGCCGAGCCCCATGATCATGTAGCCGATCTGGCTGATGATGTGGAACGACAACACCCGCCGGAAGTCCTGCTGGGCCAGCGCCCCGAGCACCCCGGTCACCATGGTCAGACCGGCGACCAGGAGGATCAGCGAATGCGTGACGCCGGTGTCCTGCACGAACAGCAACGTGAACACCCGGATGAGCGCATAGACGCCGACCTTCGTGAGCAGACCCGCGAAGATCGCCGACACGGCCACCGGCGGCGTGTGGTACGACGCGGGCAGCCAGAAGAAGAGCGGAAAGATCGCCGCCTTGATGCCGTAGGCGACGAGGAACATCATCGCGACCGTCGTCACGGCGGCGGAGGGGCCGGCCTGCTGGAGCACCCGCGCGAGATCGGCCATGTTCAACGTGCCCGTCAGGCCGTACAGAATGCCGACCCCGATCAGGAACAGCACCGAGGCCATCAGGTTCAGCAGGAGGTACTTGACCGTGCCCTCGATCTGTTCCCGCCCGCCGCCGAGCGCGAGCAGGACGAACGAGGCCATCAGGAGCACCTCGAACCAGACGAACAGGTTGAAGATGTCGCCGGTCAGAAACGCGCCGGACACGCCGGCGAGCAGCGCCTGCAGGAGCGCGTGGTACCCGAAGGCCTCACGCTCCGCATCGATGGTCGAGAACGAGTAGACGACCGCCGCCACGCCCATCAGACCGGCGACCGCGACCATGAGCGCGCTGAAGAGATCCGCCACGAGCGTGATGCCGAACGGCGCCGGCCATCCGCCAAGCTGCACGACGAGAATGTCGCCCTCGCGCGTGGCGGCCACCAGCCACAGGCCGCAGGCCAGCAGGCCGACGGCCCCGAGCAGAGACACGATGCGCTGCACGGCCACGGCTCGCCACGCGACGAGAGACACGACCGCGGCCCCGAGCGGGACGATGATGGGCAGGACGAGCGCCGGCGTCATCGTTCGGTGACCGTCAACGTCTCCACGTCCTCGCTGCCGGCGAGCGCAATCGC
>Ga0326597_10000362_pt1 | contig 83560 bp, 71 predicted proteins | sample RVTome_12_FD_203789 | JGI IMG/M metagenome (GOLD analysis project Ga0326597, IMG submission 203789) | Soil microbial communities from uranium-contaminated site in the Upper Colorado River Basin, Wyoming, United States - RVT100D185 | ecosystem: Environmental > Terrestrial > Soil > Contaminated >...
CCTTCGGCCACCGTCAGCGGGCCGGCGGTCTCCGCAGGATCGCCGCGAGGCTTGCCGCGCTTCGAGATGCGCAACTTCCACAGGCGCGTGCGCCACTCGTCGCCTTCGTCCTGGTCGCGTGCGCCCAGCATCCAGACGGTCCGCCCGTCCGGTCCCCAAGCCACCTCGCTAGCGCCATCGCCGGGCACGGGCAGCTCGCGCGTGCGCCCGCCGGGGACCTCTACGAACCACAGGCCGGCGGTAACCGCGGGCTTCAACCCTGGCGCCGGTAGGCCGTCCTGCTTCGAGTGCAAGCGGTCTGCAGTGCGGGCAACGACCTTCGACGCATCTCGTTCATCGGCGGTCTCTCGACCGATGACCAGCAGGGCTGCGTCGTCCGCTCGCCAGCGGAAGGTCTGGGCACCACCCGCGAGGTCGGTCAGGGCGCGCGACTCGCCACCATGTCGCAGGTCGGCCAGGCGGACCTGTTTCACGACCGCCGGATCGCTGGAACCGTTGGAAAGGAAGGCGAGCCAACGCCCGTCGGGGGAGAGGCGGGGGTGATCGGCACCACAATCCGCGCCGGCCAAGATTCGGGGCTCGGCAGCCTGCACGTCGCCGTCGGGGAGCGTGAGGTCCACCTCGACGACCTCCGAACGGTAGCTAGGTGGCTTCTCGCCCTCCTGCTCGATGCGGGTGCGCACGCACAGGGCACGCTCGCCATCCGCCGATAGTTGCGGATCGGAAAGGAACGTCAGCTCCAGCAGCGACTCGCTCTTCAACGATTTCGGCTTCTTCGCCATGGTTGCATTCTCCTATTGGATTGTCACTTCAAGCCCGTCGTGCAGCCCGGTCGCGGCCGGCCTGCACGGCGTACAGCAAGACCCCGGCTGCTACCGAGGCGTTCAACGACTCGATCCGGCCGCGGGTGGGGATGGCGACCAGCTCGTCGCACGACTCGGCCACCAGGCGTCGCAAGCCGCGCCCTTCCGAACCGATGACGATCGCCACATCGCGGTCCCAATCGACCTGTTCCGGCGTCGCCGTGGCGCCCGCGTCGGCACCGTAGAGCCACACGCCGCGCCGGCTCAGGTCGCGCATCAGCGTCGGCAGGTTGGCGACCTGCACCAGGGGCAGATGGCTGGCGGCGCCAGCCGCGGTCTTGGCGACGACGGCTGTGAGCGGGGCGCTGCGGCGCTTCTCGCTGACGACGCCGTGGGCACCGAGCACTTCGGCGCTTCGAACGATCGCGCCGTAGTTGCGGGGGTCCTGGACCGAGTCCAGCAGCACCAGTAGCAGCCGCTCCGCTTGCGACGCGGCTTTGTCAAGGGTGGCGTCGAGGTCGGCGTACTCGAGCTCGGGTAGCTGAGCGGCTACCCCCTGGTGCGAGGTGGTACCGAGGGCGCGGTCAAGCTCTATCCGTGGCACCGAGTCGACCGGCACCCCGTGAGAACGGGCCGCCTTGCGGAGCTGCGCGACCGAGCCTTCCTTCACGCCGGCGGCGATGGCGACGCGTTCCACCTGCCCCTGCTCGAGGGCCTCGAGGACCGGGTTCCGACCGTAGATCCACATGGCGTGTCCGAACCTACCGCGTAGACGCGTCGGTAGCGCGCGAGGGCGCCACCTCCGCCAGGGCGGCGAGGGCGGCCACGCGGTCGGTCTGCAGTTGAGCGGTCAACTCGGCGAGGTCGGCGAAGCGCCGTTGAGCACGCAGGCGGCGCAGGAAGCGCACGGTGACGCGCGCACCGTAGAGGTCGCCGTTGAAGTCGAACAGGTGCGCCTCGAGTCGCGGAGCGCCGCTCGGGAAACTGGGTCGAGGACCGACGTTCGCCATGCCACCGAACCCGCCTTGCGGCGTGTCGACCTGCACGGCGAACACGCCGAGCGGCAGCGCCTTCGCGGGCGGAAGGTCGAGGTTGGCGGTGGGAAAACCGATGCTTTGGCCGCGATGATCGCCGTGCACTACCTCACCGAGCGCCAGGTACGGCTCGCCCAACAGACGATTCGCGGCCTCGATCTCGCCGGCGAGCAGGTGCTCGCGAATCCGCGAGCTGCTTATCGCCGTCTCGCCATCCTGCCTCAGGCCGAACACCTCGAGACGCTCGGGCACGTGTTGCAGGTCGTCGAGCCCGCCGGCCCGCCGATTGCCGAAACGGAAGTCCTCGCCGACCACCACGGCTCGCGGTTGGAGCACGGCCAACTCGGCCAGGAACGCCGACTTGTCGGTCCTGGCGTACTCCCGGTCGAAATGGATCATCGCAACCGCGTCCGGGCTGAACGGCGCCAACAGCTCGAGCTTCTCCTCGCGCGAGGAAAGGTAGCTGATGCCGCGGAACAGCACCTTGGCCGGCGGGAAGAAGGTCACTACGGCCGCCGCGCGATCCTCCTCGTCCGCCCATGCGCGCATACGCTCGAGTAGAGCACGGTGGCCGCGGTGGACACCGTCGAAGTTGCCGATCGCCACGATCGCGTTGCGCACGTCCAGCTCGGCGACGGCGCCGACCACCATCACGTCGGCGCCAAGTTCGCCAAGGCGTGTCGCAGGCCGAGCGCGGTCACCGCACTGGTAGCGAGGCGGCCCTCGGCCACGGCCCGCCAGGCGTCTGCTGGATCGCGCCACTCGACTGTCAGCTGCTCGGTCTCGTCAGGTGTGCCGTGGCACGGTCGCACTTCGTGCGCGACGAACAGGTGGACCTCCTCGTCGGTGAAGCCGGGGCTCACGAAGACCCGAGTCAACGGCTCGAGCCGGCCGCACAGCTGCGTCTCCTCGCGAAGCTCACGGTTCGCCGCCTCGAGCGGCGTCTCGCCCGGGTCGATCAGCCCGGCAGGAAGCTCCCAACTGTCGGCGTCGATTGCCGGCCGCCGCTGACGCACGCCGAGCACCAGGCCGTTCCGCACCAGCAGGATCGCGACGGCGGAGGCGTGCCGGGCGATTTCCCAGCGGTCATCGAGGATTTCGAGCCGAACGATGCGGCCCTCCCAGACGGTTCGGGACGGCACCTGGTCAGTTGTCCCCGTCGGGGTTGTAGCGGAGGAAGGCGGGAATGTCGTAGTTGGCCGGGTCGTAGCTGCGAGCGGTGGCGCTGCTACGCAGCTGCGAGGGACGGAGCACCTTCATCTGTTCCGGTTGATCGAAGCCGGCGGCGATGACGGTGACGCGCACCTCGTCGGCGGCGTCCTCGTCGTAGGTAACGCCGAACAGCACGTTGACGTCCTCGACTTCGGTGGCGGCGCTGATCTTCTCGACGATCTCGTGAGCGTCGTAGAGCGTCAGCTCGTCCGAACCGGTCACGTTGATCAGCAGGCTGCGCGCCCCTTCGACCCCGCGCGAGAGCAGAGGGCTCTGCGTAGCGCTGGTGGCGGCCTCCTCGGCCACCTTGTCGCCGCGACCCGCACCGATCCCCATCAGCACCGTCCCGGCGCCCGCCAGAAGGGTCTTGACGTCGGCGAAATCGACGTTGATCAGGCCAGGCATGTTGATGACGTCGCTAATGCCGCGCACGCCGTGGTACAGCACCCGGTCGGCTACCCGGAACGCGTCGGTGAGCTTGACCTTCCGGTCCAGCGAGGAGAGCAGGCGCTGGTTCTCGACCACGATCAGCGCGTCGACCTTGTCCTCGAGCTTGCGGAGCCCCTCGTCGGCCTGCCGGCCGCGCTTGGGTCCCTCGAAGCTGAACGGGGTGGTGACCACCGCGACGGTCAGCGCGCCCAGTTCGCGCGCGACCTCCGCCACCACCGGAGCGCCTCCCGTCCCGGTGCCGCCCCCCATCCCGGCGGTGATGAACACCAGGTCGCTGCCGCGCAGCACCTCGCTGATCCGGTCGCGATCCTCGAGCGCCGCCTGCTCGCCGATCTCCGGATTGGCACCGGCACCCAGTCCCTTGGTGAGGTGATCGCCAAGCTGGATTCTGGCGTCGGCCAGGCTGGTCGCTAGAACCTGCGCGTCGGTGTTGGCCGCGACGAACTCGACCCCGACGAGGCCGGTCTCGATCATGCGGTTGACGGCGTTGTTGCCGCCCCCACCGAGTCCGATGACGCGAATGACGGCGTTGTCGCTGTGGTTCATGAGTGCCTCCTGGCCGGGTGTCGGCAACGGAACCGGATGTGCCTCGAGAGAGGAATCGCTCAGAAGAAGTCCTTGAGGATGTCGCGTAGGCGGCGCAAAACGACGGGTCCTTCGCCGGCGTTTCGCCCCCGCCCACGAGCGTTCTCGGAGTTGGCGTCGAGTTGATGCAGCATGCCGTAACGGACCAGACCAACCGCGGTGGCGTGGGCGGGACCGGAAACTACGTCGGTCAGGCCGGACACGCCGTGCGGCGCGCCGGTGCGAACCGGTAGGCGAAACCGCTCGGCTGCGAGCTGCTCGACGCCAGGCATCAGGCTCGCCCCGCCGGTCAAAACCACGTTCCCTGCGCTCAGCTCGAGCGCCCCCATACGCTGTTCGATGTCGCGCTTGACGAGGTCGAAGATCTCCATCATGCGCGGCTTGATCACCTGCGCCAGTTCGAAGGTAGAGATGCTGGCAGTGTAACCCGGGTTGGCGACCTCTAGCACGACCTCACGGTCGGCCAGGTCCGGTTGCGCCACGCCGTGACGGCGCTTGACCCGCTCTGCTTCGTCGGGCGGGATGCGCAGCAGTTGGCTGATGTCCTGCGTGACGTGATCCCCGCCGAGCGGAATGACGGCCGAGTGCGCCAGCACGCCGCGCCGGAATACGCCCACGTCGGTCGTGCCGCCACCCACGTCGATCAGCAGAGTGGTGACGTCCTTCTCGGCCTGGGTCAGCACCGCCAGCCCGGACGCCAACGCTTGCACCACCATGCCGTCGACACCGATGCCGGCGTCCTCGGCGCAACGGCGCAGGTTGGCGAGCGGACCTTGCGAGCCGGTCACCACGTGCACATCCACCTCGAGCCGGACTCCGGACATGCCGACCGGGTCCTTGATCCCGTCGTTGCCGTCCACGACGTACTCCTGCGGGATGACGTGGAGCACCTCCATGTGGCTCTCCATCGGGACTGCACGGGCGTTCTCGATCGTACGTTCGAGATCGGCGCGCGTCACCTCCTGACCACGCCGAATGGCGGCCATCCCGTGACTCGTGAACGCCCTGAGGTGGCTACCCGCCACGCCGAGCCAGGCGTTCTCGACGTTGACGCCGGCGACCCGCTCGGCCGCCGCGACCGACTGGCGCACCGATTCGATGGTGCGCTCCAGGTTGACGACGACTCCCTTGCGAAGTCCGTCACTGGCGACGGTGCCCTCGCCGATGATGTCGAGCACCCCATCGCCAGGCACCTCGCCGATCACCGTGCAGATCTTGGTCGTGCCGATGTCCAGCCCGACGATGATGCGTTCGTCACTCATCCGTTCTGCTCACTCCCCACGGGTAGACGGCCAAGCGTCCCCCTCGGTGGCGTTCCACGGCCGCCCACTGACGCCGCAACGACTCTATGTCGGGTGTGAACAACAGCGCGTCCGAGAGGGCGATCTCGAAACCTTCCGGCGTGTACTGTATCACCTCCGGTTGACGGTCCTTCAGCAAGATCACGAGCTCCAGAGCCTCGACGAGGCGGTCTGCGCCCCAACCGTTCACGACCGGCAAACCGGCACGCTCGGCGGGGGTCGCTCCCGGTAGGACGGTACCGTCCGCGGACCAGACGGTGGCGTCCGCAGCGCGGCGCGAGACCGCCTGCGGAGTCCGTTCCCAGACGGCGATCGAAACGGCGTCCGGCCAGTGGCGCGTGACGCGAGCCCGCGCGATCCACGGGTCGTGATCCAGGCCGGCGACGCGCCAGCGGGTGACCCACAGCAGCGGATCGCCCGGCGCCACCTTGGCGATCCGCAGCACGTCCGTCTGACCGTAATGACGGGCGCCCACCACCTCGATCCGTTCTACCGTCGGCCAGAAGCGGCTGGTCAGCGCTAGCGCCAGGACAGCCAGCAACACCGCCACCAGGGCACGCCGCACCGCTCACCAGCCCCACCTTCGCCACTCGATCTCGAGCGGAACGTCGAGTCGTTCGCGAACGAGCCCGAGCAGGGCGGCGACGTCGGCGGCACGGGCCGAGCCGAGGTTGACCACGAAGTTGCCGTGCTCGTGCGAGATCATCGCGTCGCCGACCCGCAGGCCTTTCAGCCCGGCCGCGTCGATCAGCCGGCCGGCACTGTCGCCGGGTGGATTCTTGAAGGCGCAGCCGGCCGACTTGTTCTTCGGTTGTCCCTTGCGGGCATCGTCGACGGCCCTCATCGCGGCCGCGACCCGGTCAGGCGTCGAGCGCGCCAGTGCGAGTCGCGCCCGCAGCAGCAGTCCACCTTCGGGCAGGCGGGCTTGGCGATAGCCAAGCTTCAATTCGGCTGCGGCGAGGCGTTCGACGTGACCGTCCACTAGAACCTCGACCTCCTGTAACGTGTCGGACATCTCGCCGAAGCGAGTGCCGGCGTTCATCGCCACCGCCCCGCCCAGTACGGCCGGCACGCCCAGCAGCCCCTCGAGCCCGGACAGTCCGGCCTGCTGCGCTCTCCGCACGAGTCCCGGCAGCGGCGTCGCGGCGCCCAGCCACAGGTCCGCTTCAGCTCCCAAGCTACGCACATCGTCGAAGCCACGTCCCAGCTTTACGACCCGGTCGGTCACGCCGGCATCGGCGACCAGCAGGTTCGAGCCGGCGCCGATGGCGAGGAACCGCTCGGCGGTCGCATCTCGGGCGGAGGCGAGATCGTCCACCTCCCACACCTCGGCAGGACCGCCGACACGCAACGTCGTCAACGTCGCGAGCGGCCGGACGGCGACCCGCGCGCCGCTCGCTCGCACCGTCTGCGGCTGCGCCGCCGTCACGCCGGCTCCGACGCGGTGGAGCGGACCAGACCCGCAGCGACGCGCCAGACGTCCCCGGCCCCGAGCGTTATCACCAGGTCGTGTGGCGCGAGCGTGTCCTCCAGGTAGCGTTGCGCGGAAACCAGATCGTGCCTCGAAGCGTCCCGGCCGGCTGCACGGAGCCGCTCGACGATCCGATCGGAGGAGATACCGGGAATCGCGCGTTCGCCGGCGGCGTAGACGTCCAGCACGAGGACCTCGTCCGCGGCGGCGGCCGCGTCGGCAAGCGCCGGCCAGTGTCGCGCGGTGCGGACCCAGCGGTGTGGTTGCAGCACCGCCCGAACCCGCCGCCCGGTGGCGCAAGCCGCCTCGAGCGCAGCGGCGACCTCGGTCGGGTGGTGCGCGTAATCGTCGATCACGAGTGCGCCGTGCACTTCGCCCCAGCGTTGCCAACGCCTGCCGACGCCACGAAAATCGGCGAGAGCGTCCGCTGCGAACTGCAACGGCACGCCCACGGCGTGCGCCGCGGTCAGCGCTGCAGCTGCGTTGAGGACGTTGTGCCGGCCAGGCACCACCAGCCGCACCTCGGCGACCTCGCCGGCGGGCCCAGCGAGCCGGAAGCGGCTACCCTCGGGCTCCAGCGTCAGCGCCGTAACGCGGTAGTCGGCGGCCCGCGACTCTCCGTAGCTGACGTGGTCGCCGTGACCGGCGAGCAGCTCGTAGAGACCGGGCCAGTCGGCGCAACTGACCAGCCTGCGTGCCTGAGCCACATAGCGCTGCACGGCCGTCTCGAGGTCGGACAGGGTGGCGTGGTAGGTGCGGCGCTCGTCATGCTCGCCCGCGATGTGTTCGTCCTCCAGGTTGGTGACGACCGCCACGTCGGAGATCAGCTGCGCAAAGCCGGGATCGGACTCGTCCACCTCGGCTACCAGGGTGCCGCCCTGGCCGTAGCGCATCACGCCACCGAGCGAAGGGAGGGTCGCACCGAGTTGCACGGCCGGATCGATGCCCTGCTCGACCAGGATCGTCGCTACCATGCCGCTGGTCGTGCTCTTACCGTGAGTGCCGGTCACACCGATGGCGCGGTGGCTGGAGAACAGCTCGGCCAGCAGGTCGATGCGGCGACGTATCGGCAGGCCGCGCCGCTCCGCTTCGACCCGCTCGGGCTCGGTCGAGGCGATGGCGGCGCTAGTTATCAGCACGTCGACGTCACCCAAATGGTGCGGGTCGTGCCCTACGTGAACATCCATGCCTAGAGCCTGTAACGCATCGGTGGTCTCGCTGGCTCGCAGGTCGCAACCTGAGACTCGGTAGCCGGCCGCCTGATAGTGGCGCGCCAGTCCGCTCATGCTGATTCCTCCCACGCCCACGAAGTGCAGGTGCGTGCTCATGATTCGTCCTCGTTTCCGGCCTCGCCCGCGACTCGCAGCGCTTCGGCCAGCAGCCGGCCGGCTGCACCCTCCGGTGTGCGCAGCGCCATCGCTTCGGACGCAGTGGCGCGACGATCCGGATCGAGCAGCGTACTCCAAGCCTGTTGCAGCCCGGGCACGTCTTCCTGCTCGACGGCGAAGCCCGCCCCCGCCGCGGCGATCGCGTGGGCGTTGGACCGTTGGTGATCGTCCGCCGAGGTCGGTAGCGGAACGGTCACGACCGGGACGTGATGGAGGGCAGCTTCCGACAGCGTTCCGACGCCGGACCGCACCACGGCCAAGTCCGCCGCCGACCACGCGAGCGTAGCATCGACGAACCCTACCGTCAGGTAGTCGGCAAGGTCGCTAGTCGCCATCTGGACCGTTTCGAGCCAGCGCGGGCCGGTGGCGTGCAGGACGTGACCGCGCGTCGCCTCCGGCAGCCGCCTGTAGACCTCCGGCAGCCGTTCGTTCAGCGCTTGCGAGCCCTGCGACCCTCCCATCACCAGCGTCAGCGTGCCGTGCTCGGGAATCCCTAGCCTGGCCCGTGCCGTAAGCGGTTCGATGCGCCCCTCACGGACGGGGAAACCTACGACCCGGGTGCTGCGCGCGTGCGCTAGCCGGTCCGCAGCTTCGGGCATGGCGAGCGCTACGCTCGCCGCTCGACCGGCGAACCAGCGCGTGACGCGGCCGGGCGTGGCGTTTCCTTCGTGCAGCAGCAGCGGCGTGCGCGTGAAGACGGCGGCGACGCAGCCGGGAAGCGCGGCGAAGCCACCGAACCCGACCACCACGTCGGGAGCGAAACTACGCACCTCGGCCAGCGCCGCACGCAGGCCGCGGATCGCACGCAGCGCCTGTCGCGGATCGGGGCGTTGGCGATCCCACTTGCCGGCGGGCACGCCGCGGAACTCCACGCCTGCTTCGGCGGCGAGTCGTGCCTCCATGCCGGCCTCGGCGCCCAACAGGCGCGTACGGTGACCGCGCCGGTTCGCCTCGGCCGCCAGGGCGAGGGCGGGGAAGACGTGTCCGCCGGTGCCACCGGCCGCCAGCAGCAACCTCACGCTGCGGCCTCTAGCTGGGCCGCCCGGCGCGCGTCGCGGTGGGCGGAATGCAGGAAGCCGAACGCGATCGCGACCGAGACGAGGCTGTTGAATCCGTAACTGACGAACGGTAGCGGAATCCCGGTGATCGGGAACAGGCCCGAGGCGACCAGCAGGTTGAGCGCCGCCTGGCCGCACAGGTAGGCGGTCGCCCCCGCGGCCAACAACGAGCCGGGTCCAGCCTGCGCCGCGGCGATGCGCAACCCGCGCGAGGCGATCAGCAAGTACAGCGCCACCAGGCTGGCGATCCCCACCAGCCCGAGCGAGCGGCCGATGGAGATGGCGACCATGTCGGTCTCGGCCTCGGGCACGCGGACCGGACGCCCTGCGCCGATGCCGATCACACCGCCACTCTCGAGCGCCTCGCGAGCCCGGAACGCCTGATAGCTGGTGGTCTGCGTCTGCTGCTGAGCGCCCCACAGGTCCTGAAACCCGCTGATCCGCTCGGACAGGTACCCGAACTGGCTCAGGTAGGGCGCGCCGACCACCAGCGCGATCAGCGCCGCCGCCGTCGAGATCGAGACGAGCCGCGCGAGCGTCGTGCCCGCCGCCAGCATCACGGCGAACGCCAATGCGAACAGAAACAACGCGGTGCTGACGTCCGGCTCGGCCACGATCAGTCCGGCTGCCAGGCCCACGACGACCATCGGCCGCCAGATCTCCCAATCGCCAAGGTGGTTGTGGAAGAACGCTGCCAGGTAGGCGATCACCGCGACTTTCATGAACTCCGACGGCTGCAGCGTGAACGAGCCGAACGCCAGCCAGCGCTTGGCGTCGCTGCCGTTGGGCGAGATTCCGATCAATAGCACCAACACCAGCAGCGCTAGGGTCACCGCGTAGATCCAGGGGCTGGCGCGTACCACGGCTCGCACGGGGATGCGCGCCACCACCACCGTGAGGGCCAGGGCCGTAACTACCCGGAGACCGTGCTCGAGCCCGACCTGAGGCGCGGCGGCGGTAACGCCGAGGACTCCGAGGGTGCCCAGCCACACCTGCACGATCAGCAGCAGCCGGTCCACGGGTCCTCCTTCAACAGCTCGTGCACTGCCTGCCGGAAGGCGCGGCCGCGCTCGGCATAGTCGGCGAACTGGTCGAACGACGTTGCGAGCGGTGCGAGCAGGACCGTGCCGCCGCCCATCCGCCGCAGCGTTTCTGCGCCGTGCCGCACAGCCTGGCGCAGCGACTCTTGGCCGCTAGCCTCGTTTACGGCCAGGCCGGGAACGCTGCCGTGGAAGTGGCGAACCAGCTCGGGGCCGGACTCGCCGATGCCGATCAGTTCGGCCACCCGTTCGGTGACGAGGGCGCGGAGCGACTCGGGGTCGGACCCCTTGTCGCGGCCACCGGCGATCCAGACGACCGGCGGCACGGCCGCTTCGAGCGATGCAGCGACCGCAAGTTCGCGCGTAGCGATCGAGTCGTTGACGAAGCGTACGCCACAGCGCGCGGCGATCAGTTCGTGCCGGTCCGGCGCGGCGTCCAACTCCGGGATCGCAGCCGCGATCACGGCAGGCGTGGCGCCTGCCGCCTGCGCGGCCAGAGCGGCCGCCAACAGGTTGGCACGCTGGTGACGTCCCGCTGGACGCAAGGCCGAGTCGGGACCAAGATCGACGCCGTCGAGCTCGAGGCGGCCGTTCCGAACCGTCGCGCACAGGCGGTGATCGCTCACGAGGTCGGGTCCGGCATCGTACAACGCCACGCGGGCGGGCGTGGCGTCGGCCCAGGCACGCTGGACCGGGTCTCGAGCGTTGAGGATCGCCAGATCTTCCGGTCCCAGCGCGTCGAGCAGTTTCCGCTTGAGCGCGTGGTAGCTGGCCACGTCCCCGTGCCGGTCGAGGTGGTCGCGCCCCAGGACGGTGAACGCCGCTATGCGGGGGTGAAAAGTCGGGCAGCGCTCGAGCTGGAAAGAAGAAAGTTCGACGATCAGCCAGCGGTTAGGCTCGGCCACGGCGGCGAGGGCGGGGTCGAGGTTGCCGCCGGCGACGGCGTCGATCCCGGCGGCGCGCAGCAGCGCGGCGAGCCAGCGGGTCACGGTTCCCTTGCCTGCAGTCCCGGTCACGCCCACGATCGGCGCGTCGACGGTGCGCGCGACCCACTCCACCTCGCCGATGGTTTCAATCCCGGCGGCGCGAAGACGTACCAGGTCGGGGTGGTCGATCGGCACGCCGGGCGCGGCGATGCAGGTGGCCGCGTCCGTGTCGAGCGGGTCACTAACACGCCGCCAACCGGCGTCGAGGGCCTGATCGATGTCGGGACCGTCGTGGCGCTGGTCGAAGAACACCGGCCGGTGGCCCTGGCGTGCCAACAGACGCCCGGCCGCCAGTCCGCTGCGGCCCAGCCCGTAGAGCAGCACGGTCGCCATCACCACAGCAACCTCACCACAGCAACCTCACTACCATGACCGTGAAGCGATAGTCACGGCGGCGGCGACGGCAGCCACCAGCCAGAAGCGCATCACCAGCCGCGTCTCCGGCCAGCCGGACAGCTCGAAATGGTGGTGCAGCGGGCTCATACGCAGCAGCCGGTCGCCGCCACTGGCTCGGAACCAGGCGACCTGAACGATCACCGAGAGCACCTCCACCAGCGGCACCAACGCCAGGATCGGCAGGCGCCACACGTCGCCGTGAACGATCGCCAGACCCGCGATGGCGGCACCGAGCGCTTCCGATCCGACGCCGCCCATGAACAGGCGTGCGGGATGCGCATTGAACCAGAGGAAGCCGAGCAGGCCCCCTATCAGCGCCGCGGCCAACGGATCGCCCCAGAACGCTAGCAGCGCGATCGCCGCCAGTCCGGCGGCAAGACCGTCGAGCCCGTCGGCGAAGTTCAGCGCGTTCACCGTGCCCATCAAGACGAAGGCGAAACCGAACAGGTCCAGCCACGGCACGCCGAACATCTCGTGACCGGCCCCGACCGCCCAGGTTGCGAAGCCGAGGGCGACGATCGCCTGCGCCAGCAGGCGCCAGCGCGCCAGCACACCGGTCGATGCGTCGTCGCCGTTAGCAGGTTCGCGCTTGCGGCGCAGCGACGCCAGGTCGTCCCACAGGCCCAGGGCGGCCGAGGCCGCCACCACCAGCAGCAGCGCCAGGCCGCCGCCAGACCCCAGGTCGACGAGGTCGCTGCGACCCGGCAGCGCCAACCGCTGCGGTACGCCGGTGAGCAGTGCGGCGGCGGCCAGCAAAAGCGACGTGGCGAGGAAGGCGGCGCCGCCCATGGTGGGGGTGCCTTCCTTGCCGAGGTGGCCGGCGGGTCCGTCGCGCCGGACCGATTTGCCCCAACCGCGCGTCCGCGCCAGCGCTAGGAACGCACCGGTCGCGAGCCAGGCGAGCCCGGCGGCGTAGGCGAGCAGGATCCAGGAGCTCACGCGTCACCCCCGAGCAGTGCCCGGACCAACCGTTCGAAGCGTAGACCCCGCGAGGCCTTTACGAGGATGGTGCCCGTGCGGGGCAGGTCGGAGACCGCGCGCTCGGCATCCGCATCCGGCACGATCTCGGCCGCTGGGTTTCCGGTCAGCACCGCCTCGCCGTACCTACCGACGAACAGGACCCGGTCGAGGCCGCGGCTGGCTTCGCCCAGGGCGCGGTGGTGTGCTGCCGCGTCGGGACCCAGCTCGAGCATCTCGCCCAGCACCGCGGTTCTCGGTCCCGGTGCGGAGCGCAGCAGTTCGAGCGCCTGCCTAAGCGAGGCGGGGTTGGCGTTGTAACTATCGTCCAGCACGGTGAAGCCATTGCCTCGCCGCGGGGTCAGTCGGCCCGGTTCGAGCTGCGCATGGCGGAGCCGCTCCGCGGCGACGTCCAGGGACACGTTCAGCATGGCGGCGGCGGCTAGCGCACCGACAGCGCTTTCGGCCAGTCCGGTGCCGAGGCCGGGCAGGGACAGCTCGATCTGTACGGGCGCTTCTAGCTCGAGTGTTGGAGCTAGCGGCTCGCCTCCGACCCGGCCACGCCACGACGCGTCGCCCTCCAGACCGTAGCGCAGGACCGAAACCGCCAGATCGTCGGGCAACAGGCGCCAGGCGGCGTCGGCCACGAGGCCGCGCGGCGCGGCGTGCAGCAGCTTGGCCTTCTCACGCAGCACCGTCGCCTCGTCGCTCAGGCCGCCTAAGTGGGCGGCGGCTATGCGGGTCACCATGCCGACGTCGGGTCGGACCAGGCGAACCAGCCGCTCCATCTCGCCCTCGTGATCGATGCCCAGTTCGAGGACCAACGGCCGGGTCGGATCGTCGCTCCAGGCTCGCATCAGCCGGCCGGCCAGTGCGTGCGGCGTGTTCAGGTTCCCTTCGGAAGCCTGGGCGTCGAGGCTGGCGGCCAGCAACGCCCGTGCCGTGGTCTTGCCGGCCGAGCCGGTGACGCCGATGACCGGTGCCCGCATGCGCCCACGTGCCCATGCGCCCAGTCGGAGCAGGGCGCTGCCAGGGTCGCTCACCAGGATGCCGGCCGGGTGGGGCCGGTCGGACACGACCAGGGAGGCGCCGGCGGCCAACGCCTGATCCGCATGTTCGATCCCGTGGTGATCCGCCCCGGCAACGGCGAAGAACGCGTCGCCAGGTCGCACCCTGCCGCTGTGATGGGTCGCGCCTCTCACTTCGGGCAGGGGTGAGCGTGGCGTCGCTGCGCCGAGCAGCGCTGCCAGCTCGGCCGCGGCGAGCGCGGCTGTCACGGACGACCGGTCGGGGATCCGGCCAGGCTCTCCGGTTCCGGCGCGATACCCCAGTGAGCGACGACCTCGCTGCCGATCGCGCGAAACAGCGGTCCGGCCACGTAGGTGCTGGTGGAACCTGCGTCGGGCTTCTGAAGCATCACGACCATCACGATGCGGGGCGCGTCGGCGGGGAACATACCGGCGAAAGTCAGCGAGTACCAGCCGTCGGGGTAGGTGCCCTGCTCAGGCGAGTAGATGTCGGCCGTGCCGGTCTTTCCAGCCACTGTGACACCGGGAATGCGCGACTGGCGCAACCCGCTTTCCTCCATCGTGTACTGCAGCATGCTGCGCACGGTGCGGGCGACCTCGCTCGACAGGACCCGGTACGGCCGTCCCACCTCCTCTTCGTCGACCAGGCGTGGAGGTTGATAAACGCCGTCGTTCGCCAAGATCGCGTAGGCGGCGGCCAGCTGCAGCGGGGTGGTGGCGATGTTCTGTCCGATCGTGGCCGAAGCTTGATCCTGCGGCACCCAGTCCTGCCATGGGTTCAGGGTGCCGGGTCGCGTGTAGGCCGAGCGGAGCGGTAGCGCTTGGCCGAAGCCGAAGTGACGCAGCCAGGCGTGCAGTTCGCTGGGTTCGAACAGCTCGGTGAGGTTCAGCATGGCGGTGTTGCTGGAGTAGCGCAGCACGTCGCGGACCTCTAATTCGGCCGGATGGGAGACGACGTCGCGGAAGGTCTTCGTGCCGACCCGTAGGCTCGGCGGGGCGGGCACACGGTCGCTCGGCTCGAGGCGTCCGCTCTGCAGCAGCGCCGCGACCACGAACGGTTTCATCACCGAGCCGGGCTCGTACTGCTGCAGGAACGCCTGGTTCTGGATGACGGTCCGGTCGTACGCGCCCTGCCGGTTTGGATCGAAGCTGGGGTAGCTGGCGGCAGCGAGTATGCGTCCGGTTCCTACCTCCAGCATCACCACGCTGCCGTTCTCGGCGTGACTCTCGCTGACGCTGGCTTCGAGTTGCCGTTCAGCTGCTGCCTGAAGGATCGGGTCGATCGTCAGTGTCGCGTCGAGCCCGGCCTGGAGGCGTGCGTCGAGGGTGTGCTCGACCCCTTCGAGTCCGTAGCGGCCGTCCGGCTGAAGCGCTCCGGAGAAACCGACGACGTGTGCGGCCAGGGAGCCTTGCGGGTAGCGGCGCGAGGCGACGTCGCCGTCGGCCAGCACGGTGCCGTCCGCAGCCAGCACGCGGCCCCGCTCGGGCGCTACTAGCGGCGGGGTGGGCCAGGTCGGCGCGCCGTGTTGCTGGAGACCGAAGCCGGTCAGTGCCGCCAGCAGCGGCAGGGCGATCAGCAGCAACAACAGCGGCTTGCGGGCCAGCCGCAGCTCGAGCTCGGCGGCGGGTGCGCGTCTCAACGCCATACCGTGCGCACCTCCAGTCCCGTCTCGATCGGCAGCGGAAGCTCGGGGGCGGGCAGCGGCATGATGTGTTCGACCGTGGCGATTTCCGGTGCCGGAACCATCCCTCGCTCTTGCGCCCAGTGGGCAACGGCGAGGGGACCTTGCACCGCGGCGGCGTCGGCACGGAGGGTCACGATCTCGCGCCGGCTGGCTTCGCGCTCGTCCATCAACTGAAGCTCACGCCCGAGCAGTCGCTGGTTGTTCCCGCCGAGGGCGGCGAGCGCAAGCAGCAGAGCCAGGTAGATCGGGATGGCGCGGCTGGCTCGGCGTGTCACGGCCGCTCCGTTGGGGGCGAATCGTGGCGCGTGGCGACGCGTAGCTTGGCGGCGCGGGCGCGGGGGTTGACCTGCACCTCGTCGTCGCCGGCTACGAGCGGTCGCTTGTCGCGTGGGACGAGGCGGCTCGAGCCTTTGAGGAAGTGTTTGACGATGCGGTCCTCGAGGCTGTGATACGCGATCACGGCGAGCCGTCCGCCCGGCGCGAGGACGCGCGAGGCGGCTTCGAGACCCTCCTCGAGAGCGCCAAGCTCGTCGTTGACGACGATGCGGAGCGCTTGGAAGGTGCGCCGTGCGGGATGGTCGCGGCGCGGTCCGGGCGGGTACGCGTCGCGGATCACCTTGGCCAAGCGCCCGGTGGTGTCGATTGGCGCCTCGTTGCGGGCTCGTACCAGCTCCCGGGCGAGGCGGCGGCTGTGCCGCTCATCGCCGTAGCGGTAGAGCAGGGCCGCCAGTTCGGCCTCTTCAAGTTCGGCGATGAGGTCGGCGGCGCTGCGTCCGCTCTTGCTCATGCGCATGTCGAGCGGTCCGTCGTGACGAAAGGCGAAGCCGCGCTCGGCTTCGTCGAGCTGCATCGAGGACACGCCCAGGTCGAGCAGGATGCCGTCCGGGGCAGGGACGTCCAGGTTGGCGAGGGTCGCTTCGAGCTCGCGAAAGTCGCCCTGGACGAAGTGGAGTCGGTCCCCGCCTACGCCGCTGGCGATGTCGTCGGCACGTACGCGGGCGGTAGGGTCTCGATCGATCGCGATGACGTTCGCCCCTGCGGCGAGGAGCGCCCGGGTGTGGCCGCCGGCACCGAATGTGCCGTCGATCATCCACTGTCCGGCGGCTGGGCGGAGCGCCTCGAGGCACTCGTTCAGCATCACCGGAACGTGGCGGGCATCGGCGGTCATCCGATCAGCTCCGACAGCAGGCCCGGGGCGGGGGGTTGCGTCTGGACGTCGTCGAGCGCAGCCTGCCAGCGTTGCTCGTTCCAAAGCTCTAGACGGTTGGGCGCACCTGCGACGACCACCGACCCGTTGGTCGCGTCGACGTCGGCGAACGATCGCAATGTGGCGGGCAGGGTGATTCGGCCGGCCCCGTCGAGCTTGGCCTTGGCGGCGCCGGAGTAGAAGAAGCGGATGAAGGCGCGGGCGTCGGCGTCGGTGAGGGGGAGCTCTTCGAGTCGCGACTCGATTCGGCGCCAGGCGCCGAGGGGAAACACGTACAGGCAGCCTTCCATGCCGCGGGTGACGACCATGCCGTCCTCGACAAAGTCGCGAAACGCGGGTGGCACGATGACGCGCCCCTTGTCGTCGACAGCGTATTGATACTCGCCGAACGGCATCGGTTGGTTAGCTCCTTCCCGAAGTTGCCCAAGTCTAGCACGAATTTCCCACCGGTTCCCACATTTTCCCACTAGAGCAGCAAGGTGGAGACGAAAGGCCCCATTGTCCCCACAGTTCGCCTCGGGAATGCCCCGAGACGACGCCCGACCACCCCGAACTAGCGGTGGCCGGAAGCCGCACGTGAAGGCGAGCTAATGGGTGTGCGTGGAAGATCGTTCGGCCCGGACCGAGCTAAGCCATCGTCACGATTCGGTTACCGGCGCCTCTCCGTCATCGCGCTGTCCGGCCGGAAGGTCGGGCATTAGAAACGCGAACGCCACGGTGAGCGCCGCTGCGACGGCCATGGCCAGGAACGCCGCATGCAGCGCGCCCTGCAGTCCACCTCGCACGACCTCTAGCAGCGGCTCGCTCGTCGCGGTGTTGCCGTCGAGCAGGCGTGTCACGTCGTCGAGTCGGACCGCACCTGCCAGCCCTTCGCGCTGCAACCAGCGCAGCAGCGAAGCGTTCACCAGGCCCCCGAGGATGGCGGCCCCGAGCGCGTTGCCGAGGATGCGCATCAGCAGGTTCGTGGCGGTGGCGGTTCCGCGCAGCCGCCAGCCGACGCGCGTCTGGATCGACACGAGGAAGGTCGTCGACAACGTCCCCATCCCCACCCCGATCAACGCCGACGACGCCGCGGCGTAGCCCGGCCCTCGGGACGGGTCCATGAATGCGAACGCCAGCGACCCGGCCAGTAGCGCCAGCGAGCCCACCCTCGCCACGCGGCGCACGCCAAGGCGAACCATCAGGACGCCGGCGAGGACCGACGCGACCGGCCAGCCCATCGACATGGTGGTCAGGGTGAACCCCGCGACCAGTGCCGACGTCCCCAGCACACCCTGCGCATAGGTCGGCAGGTAGGCGACGACGGCGATCATCACGGCACCTGCGCCCAACGTCGCCAGATTCGCCCAGCGCACCAGCGGGTCGCGCCACACCTCGGGCGGGATGATCGCCTCGGCGGCGCGTCCCTCATGCCACCAGAACAGGGTGCCAGCCGTGAGCGAGAGGGCTGCAAGGCCGACAACGATGCCGGGAGGCAACGCCGCCCCCTGGGTGAACACGACCATCGCGCTACCTACGGCGACCGTGAACGCCGCGGCGCCGAGCGCGTCGATGCTGCGCGGCCGGCGCTCGACGCTCTCGTGCAGGAACAGAGCAACCAACGCGATCGCGAGGAAGCCGAACGGCAGGTTCGCCCAGAAGATCCAACCCCAATGAAAGCGCTCCACGATCAGCCCGCCGGCCAACGGTCCGGCGACCGCCGAAAGTCCCCACACGCTCGACAGCCAGCCCTGCACACGCGCACGCTCATGGAAGGCGTACAGGTCGCCGGCCAGTGTGCTGGTAACCGGCTGAACCGCACCGGCCCCGAGCCCCTGCAGCAGCCGAAAGCCGATCAGCCACGGCATCGACGGTGCGAAGCCGCACAGCAGCGAACCGACCATGAACACGGTGACGCCGGCGATGAACACCGGCTTTCGCCCGACCAGGTCGGCCGCCTTGCCGAACATCGGGGTGGTGACCGCCTGCACCAGCAGGTAGGCGGCGAACACCCAGGCGTAAAGGGCGAAGCCCCCGAGCGAGCCGGCGATGCTCGGCATGGCGGTCGCGACGATGGTTCCTTCGATCGCCGACATGAACATCGCCAGGACCAGCGCCGCAAGGACCAGGCCCCGGCGCGTTTGCGGGGCCGGCCGATCGCTTGCGGCGGGGGAGGAGGCGGGCGAGCGTCGCACCGGGCGGCGAGCGTATCGCATGCAGCGCACGCACTGCATGCGAACGGCTGGCGCGCCAGCCCGCCACACGGAGCGTGGGCGAGAGGAAACCTCTCGCCCACGCAGGCAGGTCGGACCGATAAGCCGGGTTCTGTCGCCGCCCCGAAAGGGGCGGGTCCGATCATCTATCTGGGACGCGCGTCACCGCGCGCCTCGAGCGGTCGACCCGGAGATGTTGACGGGCCGGGCAAGCCCTCTCTCCCTATCGGACCTTGCACCGGGTGGGGTTTACCTAGCTGCCCCTGTCGCCAGGGACACTGGTGCGCTCTTACCGCACCGTTTCACCCTTACCGCGCCGGTTGACGCGGCGGTCTGCTTTCTGTTGCACTTGCCGTCGCCTTACGCGCCCAGCCGTTGGCTGGCACCCTGCCCTACGGTGCCCGGACTTTCCTCGGAGGCTTGCGCCCCCGCGATCGGATGGTCCGCCCTGCGAGCCACGATCTTAGCACGGCGAAGGGCCCCGCGAAGTCGCGAGGCCCTTCTGAGAGGCAGGCCGGAGGCCCGCGCGTTCAGCGTCCGGTCACTCGTACGGTTGAACGACGATCTCTCCGTCGATGACCGCCTGGCGAATACCGTTGAGCTGATCGACGAGGCTCTGCGGGATGAGCGGATCGTTGTAATCGTCGAGCGCCCAGTCCACGCCTTCCTCGGCGAGGCCGAGCACCTGGATGCCGCCGCTGAACTCGCCGGCCGCCACGTCGTAGGCGGCCTTCTCGGCCGCGACGTCGACGCGCTTGAGCATGCTGGAAAGGCCGTGGTTCATGGTGGCGGGATCGCCGTCGGTGTCGCCGCGGAAGTTCTGGTTGCTGTCGACGCCGATGAAGAACAGCGGTTCGGTGCCGGCGCCGCAGGCAGCGGCGTACGCGTTGGAGACGGGAACGTCAACCAGCGGGGTGTCACGCACCGGGCGACTGGGGGTGAAGCACATGTTCTCATTGACGAAGTCGATCACGCCGTTGCCGGACGCGCCGGCGGCGGCGTAGATGATGTCGGCACCCTGCGCACGCTGCGCGGTGGCGAGCTCCTTGGCGCGCGCCGGGTCGTTCCAGGCGGTGGGCGTGGTGCCCACGTAGTTGCTGATGACCTGGCAGCCGGGGCAGGCCGAGAGGACGCCCTGCTGGTAGCCGTAGTCGAAGTTGCGGATCAGGGGGATGTCCATCCCGCCGACGAACCCGACCACGCCGGTGCGGGACATCAGACCGGCGAGGTAGCCGACCAGGAAGCTTCCCTCGTGCTCCTTGAACAGCACGCTGCGTACGTTCGGTTGATCGACCACCCCGTCGATGTTGACGTACGAGGTGAACGGGAATTCCTGCGCGACATTGTTGATCGAGTCGGACTGCGAGAAACCGGGGGCTACGATCAGCTCGGCCCCCTGCTCGGAGATGCTGCGAAGGCCCTGCGCAGAGGTGTCGGGCGTACCTTCGAACTCGAGCAGATCGATCTCGAGACCCTCGTTCGCCTCTAGGTTCTCGATCCCACGCACCAGGCCACGCCAGGTTCCTTCGTTGAACGAGCCGTCGAACTTTCCGCCGGCGTCGAACACGATGCCGTAGACGTAGTCCTGCGCGCCCGCGAGCCCGAGGGTGAGTGCGGCGACCATCACGATGATTCTGCGCATGCGTATGTCCTCCGATAGGGGAGCTAGGCGGTTTCGGGTTGATCCCGGGTGGAGTATAGCAGCGGCTGGCGACGGCGTAGCCACCGCTATACTTCCGGCGATGAGCGAAACCCCCGCAGCGCGGGCGGAGCGCCTGCGCCAGCGCATCCGCGACGCCAACCGGCGCTACTTCGTCGAGGACGCGCCCGACCTCACCGACGACGAGTACGACGCCCTGGTGCGCGAGCTGCGCCAGCTCGAGGAGGCCCACCCCGAGCTTCGCAGCGACGAATCGCCCACCAGCCGGGTCGGCGCAGAGCCGGCCGGGCCGCTCCGCACGGTGCGTCACGGCGTCCCGCTCTACTCTCTCGACAACGCCTTCGACGCCGGCGACTTGGGCGCGTTCGAAACGCGGGTACGGCGGACGCTGGGGAGCGACGAACCGCTCGACTACCTGGCCGAGCTGAAGATCGATGGCCTCTCCGTCAACCTGCGCTACGAGCATGGCGAGCGGGTCTGGGCGGCAACCAGGGGAAACGGAGTCGAGGGCGAGGAGATCAGCGCGAACCTTGGCGCCGTGGAGGGGATTCCAGTCCACCTAGCGGGCGCACCTGCCGAGTTGGAGGTGCGCGGCGAGATCTACCTGTCCAAGAGCGAGTTCGCGCGCATCAACGCTGCGCGCGAGGAGGCGGGCGAGGTGCCGTTCCGCAACCCACGCAACGCCGCCGCTGGGACGGTGCGACAGCTCGATCCGGAGGTGGCCGCCGACCGCAAGCTAGAGGCGTTCTTCTACGGGGTCGGCCGGCCCGAAGCGCTGGGCGTGCGCGGGCAGGAGGAGCTGCTCGACTGGTTGGAAGCGCACGGTTTTCGTGTGAACGAGCGGCGTGCTCGCGTCCACGGCCTGAGCGAGGCGCGTGAACGGATTGCCGCCTGGACCGCAGTGCGTGCCGAGCTTCCCTACGACGCCGACGGGGTGGTCCTCAAGGTGGACGACCTGGCTCTCCAGCGTGAGCTGGGCGAAACCAGCCGGGCGCCGCGCTGGGCGATCGCCTGGAAGTTCCCGGCGGAGGAGGCGCACACCGTTCTCCTGGGCATCACGGTTCAGGTCGGACGCACCGGCAAGATCACCCCCGTGGCAGAGCTGGAGCCGCGCCTGCTCGAAGGGACCGAGGTGTCCCGCGCCACGCTCCACAACCCCGGATTCGTGACCGATCTGGACCTGCGCGTCGGCGACACCGTGGTGATGCACAAATCGGGCGGAATCATCCCCGAAGTCGTCCGAGTGGTGCGCGAGCAGCGGCCCGCTGGCACCGAGCCGTGGCTGGAGCCTTCGCGCTGCCCCGCCTGCGAAGCCGAGTTGGTGGTCGACGGTGCCAACCTGCGCTGCGTCAACCCAGACTGTCCCGCCCAGCGGATCGAGCGCCTGGCGCACTGGGCCGGCCGCCGTGCGCTCGACATCGACGGGCTCGGCGAGCGCAGCCTGGGTCAGTTGCTAGGCGCAGGCCTGATCCAGTCGCTGCCCGAGCTGTACGACCTGAACGAGGAGCGGCTCGCCGCCCTGGACGGTTGGGGAGAGGTCTCGGCTCGCAACCTGCTGCGTCGCTTGGATGCGTCGCGCCAACCGGCGCTCGACCGCTTCCTGGTAGGCCTCGGATTGCCGCAGGTGGGCCCGCGCACGGCTACCGTACTGGCTAGGCGCTTCGGCAGCATGGACGACCTGCTCGAAGCCGACACGGCGGCGCTCGAAGCGGTCAGCGACGTCGGCGAGACCACGGCGCGGCTGCTGCGCGAGGCGCTGGACCGGCCGGCCATGCGTGCCACTCTCGACGGCCTGCGGCAGCGGGGCGTGTGGCCGGCGCCGGACGACGGGGGCGGTCGCGGTGACGCGATGCAGGGACTCGCGATCGTGCTGACCGGCACGCTCACGCGGCCGCGCGAGGAGATCAAGAACGCGCTCGAGGCGCTCGGCGCTCGAGTCACCTCGTCGGTAAGTCGCAAGACCGACCTGGTCGTCGCAGGCGACGATCCCGGCAGCAAGGTCGACAAGGCGCTCGAATATGGCGTAGACGTGGTCGGAGAGGTGGAACTGGCCACGCTGGTTCGGCAGCGCGGCGGAGACTGGCCGGAGGTAGGGGAGTCCTGATGGATCTGCTATCAGCGCGACAATGTCGATACGATCATCCCCGACTCGCAGATCGCCGCCAACCGGATCGTCAACCTGGTGGCTGCCGGTGCTGCGAGCCCATCCCTACACGCTCGATGGAGAGGGGCCGAGCTGACCGAGGCGGACGGTCTGAAACCGCTGCTGGCGCCGCGGCCTAAGTAGCAGGTCAGAACAGGATGCGGTCCCAGCCCAACTCGTCGAGGGGACGGAAGACGTCGGCGTACTCCATCAGCACGCCCGCCGACTGATTTCGGAACATCGAGATCTCGACCTGCTTGCCGCGCCGCTTGATCGCCTCGACCAGCTCGACGTAGTCGCCGTCGCCCGACACGATCACCGCCTCGTCGTACGCATCGGCGTACGCCAGGCCGAGCGCCTCCACGGCGATCGAGACGTCGATCCCCTTCTCGACCAGCGAGCCGTCGCTGCGTCGGTGCAGCCGGCCGAGTCGCACGGTCACGTACGGGATGCGCCGCAGGCTCTCGAAGAAGCGCGCCTGGCCCTCCCGCAGGTCGTCGCCGTAATCTTCGGTGAGGGGGGCGTTGTAGTAGTAGCAGCGGATCAGGTAGCGATCGTTACGCAGCTGATCGATCAGCTCGCCAAGGTTTACACGGGTGTTCGACAGGTTCTCCCGCATACCGTTGTATAGGTTGCTTCCGTCGATGAAGATGGCCAGGCGTCTCTGCACGCGTCACCTCGCTACGTCGTTTGTACACGACCTCGGTACGAAGATAGGACGGTCGCGGACGCGACCGACGAACGCCGGGCAGCATATCCCCCAGCGGACCGCGCGGGGAAGCGGGCGGCTGCTATCGTCGCGGCATGGCCATCAACGACAGGGCAAGTAAGGCGAACTCACCGAGAACCCGCGTCTCGTCGTTCGACCTCGACCACACCAAGGTGCGCGCCCCCTACGTGCGTCGGGCAGGTACGACGGTGGGTCCCAACGGCGACGTGGTCAGCAAGTGGGACCTGCGGCTGGTGCAACCGAACCGCCAAGAGATCGCGACCGCGCCGTTGCACACGATCGAGCACCTGCTGGCCGGCTACCTGCGCGACGCGCTCGGAGAGAGCGACGCCGCGCTGATCGACGCGAGTCCGATGGGCTGCCGGACCGGCTTCTACCTGACGATCCTCGGCGAGCCGGACGAGCAAGTGATCCTCGACGCCTGCCGCGAGGCGCTCGACCGCATCGCCGCCCACACAGGCGAGATTCCCGGCTGTTCGCCGGAACGGTGCGGAAACTGGCGCGACCACTCGCTTCACGGCGCCAACGCCTGGGCGCGCGAGGTACTCGACGCAGGCCTGATAGTTCAAGAGACGATTCTGCTGCAGGACGGCTGAGCGCTACGCCAGCCATCTGCGGCACAACGCTCTCATGAAGTCGTGTGGCATGGTGGACTCATGGAGCGCAAACCGCTGGTCCTTATCGTCGAAGACGAGAAGGAGATCGCGAAGTTCATCGATCTCGAGCTTCAGGCCGAGGAGTACGAAACCGTCGTCGCCTACGATGGCGTGACCGGCCTGAGCAAGTTCCGCGAGCTCGGACCCGACCTGGTGGTGCTCGACCTGATGCTGCCGGTGCTCGACGGGCTCGAGGTGGCGCGCCGTATCCGCAAGACCAGCAACACGCCTATCATCATCCTCACCGCTAAGGACTCGGTCGACGACAAGGTTGTCGGGCTCGACTCCGGCGCGGACGACTACCTCGTGAAACCTTTCTCGATCGAGGAGCTGCTGGCGCGCGTGCGCGCCCACCTCCGGCGCGTCAACCCCTCGGTGACGGGCGAGGTGCGAGTCGCCGACCTGGTAATGAACCTCGACGGTCGCGAAGCGTTCCGTGAAGGTCGCAGGATCGAGCTTTCCGCCAAGGAGTTCGAGCTGCTCGAGCTGTTCGCCCGCAACCCCGGCAAGGTCTTCAACCGTTTCGAGATCGAGGAGAAGGTGTGGCCCGAGTACACCGGCGGTAGCAACGTCGTCGACGTCTACGTCGGTTACCTGCGCCGGAAGCTCGAAGCGGACGGCGAGCGGCGCCTGATCCACACGGTTCGAGGCGTGGGGTACGTGCTGCGCGAAGAGTGACGGCGGGCCAGTGACCCTTCGTCTGCGGCTCACCCTGTTCTACGCGGCGTTCTTCGCGATCGTCGTGTCAGCCGTGGCGGTGTCGGTCTACGTCCTCACCGAGCGGTCGCTGACCGCATCGCTCGAGGACCGCGCCCGGCGTGCGCTCGACGACCTGTCCTCCGGAGCGATCCTAGAGGGCCTGCGCAAGCTGCCCGGCGACGCGTACTACGAAGTGCTGATCATCGGCCAGGCCGAGCAGGTGCCCAGCGACCCGGCCAGGCTGCGGGCCGGGGTTCCCTACGTCGAGCCGTCCCTTTACCGCCCCAATCCGACCGCCGCGAGCCTGGTGGAGCTGCTTAGCGACGCGGCGTTACGCGAGATCCTCGGCAGCGGCAAGCTCACCGCTCCGGTGACGCTCCCGTCGGGCGAGCGACTACAGGTGCTAGGCGACATAGGTCGGCTGCGCTTCCCGGCGCAACAGATGGCGTTGTCGGCCGCCGTGTTCGTCGGTGTGCCTGCGACGACCGTCGACGCCAGCCTCGATCAGTTGGCTCGTGACCTTGGGCTTACGGTGGTCGCCTCGTTCGTGGCGTTCGCCGTCGGCGTGTTCCTGCTCTCGCGGCAGGTGCTCCGTCCGCTCGAGCGGGTCACCCAGGCTGCCGCGCGGGTGACCGGCCTGGACCTGTCGCAACGCGTGCCGGTTCCCGTGAGCGACGATGAGATGCGTGATCTGGCGGTGACGCTGAACCACATGCTCGACCGCTTGCAGGAGTCGTTCGAAACGCAGCGCCGTTTCACCGCCGACGCCAGCCACGAACTGCGTACTCCGGTCACCGCCATCGTCGGCCACGCGAACTACCTGTTGCGGCGCACCCGGCCTTCGCCGGAGCAGGTCGACAGCCTGACCGTCATCCGGCGCGAAGCGGACCGGATGGGCAAGCTGGTGTCGGACCTGCTGGAGCTGGCACGCGCCGACGCCGGACTCACCATCCAACAGGAGCCGATGAACCTCGTCGAGGTGCTTGAGGCGGTGCACATGGAGGTCGCGCCGGTGGCGGCCGGGGCAGAGATCGAGGTCGACACGCCCGGCCCGGTGGTCGAGGTCGACGGCGATGCGGCGCGCCTCAAGCAGGTGGTGTTGAACCTGGTGCAGAACGCGCTCAATGCCGGCGCACGGCATGTACGCCTGTCGCTCGAGCAGGGCAAGGACGGGGTCCGGCTGGAGGTGCTCGATGACGGACCGGGTATCCCCGAGGGCGCGATTCCGCACCTGTTCGAGCGCTTTTACCGCGTCGATGGGGCACGCTCGGGGCGTGGCAACGGCGCCGGACTGGGATTGGCGATCGTGTACTGGATCGTGCAGCAGCACGGTGGCGAGGTGCTGGTGGATTCGCGTCAGGGCGAAGGTACGGTGTTCACGGTGTTGCTTCCCGCGTCCGGGGCGGGCCGCAGCGGAGAGGTATCGGGCTCGAACGGCACGGCCGGACGTTCTTCGCGACTTTCGCGACATGCCCGTCCCGGCGTGTAGGCTGCGGTCATGAGTCTATTCCTGTTCGTAGCCGTAGCGCTGATCGTCGTTGGTGCCGCCCTCGCCGTGCAAGGCACTCAGACCGAGCGCAGCGCCGTCCGTTCGCTCGGCGTCGGCGTCGTCCTGCTCGGCCTGGTCGCCGCGGCCTTGAGCCAAGCGTTCGTGGTCGTTCCCGCCGGCAACAGCGGCGTCGTCTTCAACGTCTTCGGGGGCGTGCAAGACGAAGAGCTGGGCGAGGGGTTCCATATCGTCCTGCCGGTCGTGCAGCAGGTCACCCTGTACGACATCCGCCAGCAGGAGCTGACGCTGTCGGCCGAGACCGGCGATCAGGTCACCGCTCGCTCGAGCGAGGGTCTCGAGATCAATGTCGACGCCACCATCCTGTACCAGGTCGATCCACGCAATGCGGCGCGGCTCCACCAGGACATCGGGACCAGTTACGAGACGGTGCGGGTCCGGCCGGAGGTACGCAGCCAGATTCGCGACGCGATCGGGCAGTACGCTGCGGCGGACCTGATCAGCACGCAGCGCACCGACCTTCAGCGCGGGGTCGAGGTCAGTCTCAAGAACGCACTGGACGACGACAACATCCTGGTCCTGGCCGTGCTGATGCGCGACATCCGGATCCCGACCACGATCACCACCGCCATAGAAGAGAAGCAGGCCGCCGAGCAGCAGGTCGAGGTCGAGGAGAACCGCCGCCGTCAGGCCGAGATCTCCGCTCAGCGTCGCGTGATCGAGGCGCAGGGTGAGCGCGACGCCGCCATCGCCCGGGCGGAAGGGGAGGCGGAGGCGCTACGGCTTCGTGGCGAGTCGATTCGAGCCAACCCCGAGATCATCGATCTCGAGGTGGCGCAGCGGCTCGCGCCCGGCATTCAGACCATCATGATCCCGTCGGACAACAACTTCCTGCTGGACCTGCGCAGCCTCGACCGTCCGCGCAGCTCGCCCTGACTATGGTGACGCCCCTGGCTGGGCGTCGGCTTCAAGGCCAGTGAACGCCCGCGCCGCCCTCGACCGTGCCGACGCTAAGGAGCGGCTCGGTGCACAGTTGGCGGGCACGCTCGAGGTCGGCCGGCGCTACCGCCACGACGAAGCCGACGCCGAGGTTGAAGACGCGGCGCATCTCCGTCTCCTCGACGCCACCCAAGCGACGAATCGTTGCGAAGATCTCCGGCTCGGGCCACGATCCGTCGATACGCGCCCCCAAGCCGTCGGGCAGGACCCGCGGCAGGTTGCCGGGCAGACCACCGCCGGTGACGTGCGCCGCGCCACGCACGACGGCCGCGTCGAGCAGCGGCGCCAGCGCCGGCAGGAAGCTGCGGTGCTCGTCCAGCAGGTGGTCAGCGATGCTGCGTCCGTCCGCGAGCGGCTCGGCGTAACGTGACTCGAGCACGCTTCGCGCGAGGCTGAACCCGTTTGTCTGCAGACCGCCCGAGGCGATGCCCAGCAGCAGGTCGCCCTCGCGGATGCGTGAACCGTCCAGCAACCGATCCTCGGAGACGACGCCGACCAGCGTGCCCACCACGTCGATCTCGCCCGGCACGTACACGCCCGGCATCTCGGCGGTTTCGCCGCCCAACAGCGCCGCGCCCGCCTCGCGGCAGGCGGAGGCCATACCGCCGACCAGCTCGCCGATGCGCCCTGGCTCGAGGCGTGCGCTGGCCAGGTAGTCGAGGAAGAACAGCGGGCTCGCGCCCTGCACCAACAGGTCGTTGACGCAGTGGTTCACCAGATCGCGGCCGATGCCGCGCCAGCGGCCCAACTCGGCCGCCACGCAGGTCTTGGTACCGACCCCGTCGGTGGTGGCTACCAGCACCGGACGTTCGGGCAGGTCGCTGGCGCGAAACAGCCCCCCGAACGAACCGAGGCCGCGAAGCACGCGTGGCGTGTACGTCGACGCTACGGCCGCCTCGATGCGATCGAGGGCGTCCTGGGCGGCGCTCAGATCGACCCCGGCAGCCTGGTAGCTTGGCGCTTCGCTCACGCAGGAACGATACCGCGCTCGGTAGACTCCCGCCGTGCCGCTGGCCGTCGACGTGCTTCTGCCTTTACCGCTCGCGCCGCTACGTTGGCTGGCGCCGTTCGGGCGTAGCGCCGGCCCGGTCGGCGCGCGCTTGGTGGTGCCTTGGCAGGGCGGCGTGCGGGTCGGTCTGGCGAGCGGGCTCGCCGAGGTGTCCGACGCCCGTGCGCTGGAGTTGAAGGAGGCGATCGCCTGGCTGGACGATGGGCCGCCTCTTCCCGAAGCGACGGTGGATTGGATCCTGGCCGAGGCGGAGAGGACCGTGGCGCCCGCCGGCCTGGTCCTCGCCGGCCTCGGCCTGGCAGGGGTGCGGGCCGAGCTGACGCACCACCTGCGCGAGCTTGACGCGAGCGGTGGACCGGCCGGTCCGTGGCGCGCGCTCGAACAGACCGCGCCGGAGCAGCGCACCACGCTGCGAGAGCAGGGCCTGCTGGAGGAAAGGGTAGAGATCAGCGTGCCCACCCGGCGAGTCCTGGTGCCCGGACGAGAACTGGACTCGAGCGAACTTGACGGTGAGCGGCGCAGGGCGCAACGGTCCGCGCTCGCTCGGCTCGAAGAGCTTGGTGAGGTCGAGAGCGGCGCCGAGCTGGCGCGCGAGACCGGGGTGGGGGAGAGCGCCGTTCGGACGCTGGTGCGTAAGGGGGCGCTGCGTTACCAGGAGCGTCCCCTCCCTCCGGCCGAGCCGTGGCCCGATGCGGCACCGGTGCCGTGGCCCGTGGGAGTGACGCCCAGGCCAGCGGCCGAGCAGGAGGACGCCCACTGTGTGACCGGCGGAACACGCGCTGCGCGGCTGGCGCGCCTGCTCCCGGGCTTGCGCAGGGATTTGGCGGAGGGGAAGAGCCCCGTCGTGGTGGCGCCGGAACGCCGCTGGGCGCAGGAGGCGGCCGGCTGGCTGGCGGGCGAGCTGCCGGTAGCGGTGTTGGAGGCGGACGCCGATCCGCGCAGGCGGATCGCTTGGGACGAGCGGTTCGCCGCCGGGCCTGCCAAGGTGCTGATGGGTACCTGGCCGGTCTTGGCGGCGCCGCTGCCCCGCCCGGGCCGACTGGTACTGCTCGAGGCGGGTGCAGAGAGCCACAAGCTGCGGGCCGGCTCGCGCTCCTGGACGCCGTTGGCCGCGCGAGGCTGGGCCGACGCGCACGCCGTTCCGCTGCTGGTGACCGACGTGCTGGCCGGCCCCGAGACGCGCGCGCTCGCACCCGGACCGATCGTGGAGCTGCCACGGCCGCAGGTGCGTTGGGTTCTCTCCGACCTCGGAAGGACGCACGCCTGGCCGCTGGGTGACGAGGCGGTCCGGGTGGTGCGCCAGGTCGAGGCGCGTCGCCGACAGGCGCTGGTGCTGGTGCCGCGACGCGGATTCTCGGCGGCGTTGGGTTGCCGTGATTGCGGGGCGGCTGTGATGTGTCCGAACTGCGACCTGGCGTTGCGCTGGCACGCACGCGATGGGCGGTTGCGCTGCCACCAGTGCGGCCACGACGCGGCGCCGCCCGACGTCTGCGACTCGTGCGGCGGCCACGACCTCGAGGCGCAACGCGCGGCTGGCAGCGAGTGGGTCCTGCGCGCCCTGGAAGGGGTGGCGCCAGGACTGCCTCGCTTCCGCTGGGACGGCGACGTGCGGGACGACCTGAGCGCGTTGGAGCGAGGCGAGCCGGGGGTGGTGGTGGGCACCACCGCGGTGCTGCGCCTCGCGCCGCTGCCGGTACTTTCCTTGCTGTTGGTCACGCAGGTTGATGGCGCACTGCACGCCGACGACTTCCGGGCGGAGGAGCGGGTGCTGAGGACGCTCGCGTCGCTGCAGGAGCTGGCGGGTGAGCGGCGACCGCTGGGTCTGATCCAGACGTTCGCGCCGCAACATCCCCTACTGCTGGGGTTCGCTAGCGGCGCACCGGAGGCGCTGCAGCAGGTTCTCGAGGCGATGGACGATAGGCGCCGGCGTTTCGGTTACCCGCCGTACGGCCGGCTGGCCCGGGTGCAGGCCAGCGCCCGCTCGGCCGGGGACGCCTGGCGGGCGCTCGAGACGGTCGCGGCGCGCTTGCGTGCCGCCGGTGCGAGCGAGGAGGAGGTCTTGGGTCCGGCACCGGCGCCGGTCGCACGGGTTCGGGGCCGCGCGCTTGCGCACCTGTTGTTACGGACCGCCAACGAGGATCGCCGCCGTGCGCTTCTGAGCGACGCGACCGCCGGCTCGTTTTCGGGCGTTCGACTGCGTGTCGACGTCGATCCTCGCGATATCGGCGAGGTGCTCGAGTGACGTGCCGGCCACGCCACTACCGGGGGCGTCGGGGACGGCTACGATGGCGACGGTGAACGCATGCTGAACAACCGACGCGCACGTTACGACTACGAGTTGCAGGAGCGCTTCGAGGCCGGACTCCGTCTGACCGGAAGCGAGGTCAAGTCGCTTCGTCAGGGCGGCGGCAGTATCGCCGGCGCGTTCGTGCGCTTGCTGGGCGGCCAGGTGTGGCTAGAGGGCATGACCATCCCGCCGTACGAGCAGGCCAGTTACAACAATCACGAGCCGGATCGGCGCCGCAAGCTGCTGCTGAACCGGCGCGAGATCGGCGAGATCGAGCGCGGCTTGGCGCGCGGCGGCCTGACCTGCGTCCCTGTCAAGCTGTACTTCAAGGGCGGCTGGGCCAAGGTCGAGATCGCGCTCGCTCGGGGCCGCAAGAAGCACGACAAGCGTCGGCACGAGGCGGAGAAGGACGCCAAGCGGCAGATCGACCGCTACCTCGAGCGTTGATGCTCTCGTTGCGAAGCGTGGCGGTGCTGGCGCTGCTGTCGGTCGCGGTGGCGCAGACTGCGCTCGAGATCGACGGACGCGACATAGGCGAGGCTCGCATCGACCTGGTGCCGGGCGCGTCGTACGCGCCGCTCGACCGTATCGCGGTGGGTCTGGGTGCGCGCCTGGCGCTGCCGCTCGGGGGCGATACCGCCGCACTGCGGTTGGCGGGCCACGTGCTGACCATCGCGGTGGTCGAGCAGGGAGAAGACCCCGCTCGGAGCGGAGCACTCAAACTCAACGGGCGGCCGGTCGGCGACCTCGCCGCGATTCGCGGTGACGACGCCATCTGGGGCCCGGTCGCCGGCATCGTGCGGGCGTTCGGTGCCGACGTGTCGTTGCTAAGCGAGCTGGACAGGGTGGTGGTCGTCACGCGACGCGCGACGGTCCACGGCGCGGAGCTCGGCTCGCAAGGCCAAATAGAGACACTACGCCTACGCGTGAGTGCACCTGTGGCGATCGACCGGTTCGACGACCCGGCAATCGGCCGGACCGAGTTGCTGCTGCGCCGTGCCCGCCTGGCACGAGCGGAAAGCCTTGCCGGCGAGCGGATGCGCCGAGTCGACCTGGTGCCGGAGGAGGGCGGGGTGCGCGTGCGGATCGATGCGCCCGGCAGCGAGATCGAGGTGATCGCGCTGGTGGACGGCTCCGGTACCGACCTGCGGATTCGTGCCCTTCCGGCAGGACCGTCCGTCGCTGCGACGGCGGACGACCGGCCGTCGTTGGTGATCGTGGTGGGGCGTCCGGGCGACGCTCCCGAAGCATCCGCCACACTCGCCGGGTTCACGGAGCGGATGGCGGCAGAGTTGCGTCGCAGCGGCGTCGAGGTCGAGGTCATGTCGGCGTCGGTCGCTGCACTCGCTCCCGGACGGCGGCTACGGGCGGCTGCCGAGAGCGACCTGTTCGTGGCGCTACAGGCAGCCGAGCTGCCGCCTGGCGAGATCCGCCTGTGGGTACTCGGCGAAGCGGCCGAAGCGTCGATTCTGGAGACGATCGTACGGCGCAACGCGGCCGAGGCGCTCGTCCGGGCAACCGATGCCGCCGACGAGACCGACGCGCTGCGCCGAGAGTTGCTGCTGGGCCTGGTTCCCGACCTGGCGGTCGGTCGTCGCGCAGCTGAGGCGCTGGCGACGGCGCTTTTCCAACTTGGCGGCTATCGGGCCGGCAGCGTGGGCGAAGCCCCGCTGACGGCGCTGGCACCAGCGGCTGGACGGGGCGTGCTGATAGAGATAGGAGCGGTCGATCTCGCTACCGACGAGCTCGCTCGCGCCCTGGCTACGGCGCTCGGCAGCGTGGCGGCGGGGGCCAGGTGAGCGGACCGGCCGGTGCCGCCGCCTGGTGGGCACGGCCGCAGGTGCTGATCGCCGCCCTAGCGGTGTTGGCGGCCGGTTCGTTCGCGCTGCGTGCCGGTCCTCCCGAGGTGGAGCAGCCGCCCGACCTGGCAAGCGAGCCTGCCGACACGCGCCCCACACAGTTGCGCGAGGCGGTGGCGTACCTGGTGTCGGACGGGGTGGCGCGGCCGGTGGTTCGCGAGGTAGCCGAATCGACAGATCCGAGCGCGTCGCTGCAGCCGGTCGTGGACGCGCTCATGCAGATACTGATCGAAGAGGGGGCATGGCCTGCCGGAGTGGCGCCACCGAGCGTATTCGTGCTCGAAGTCGAGCGGGAGCTCGCCGCCGTCCTGGATCTGCGCGGCGGACGACCGTCCCTGACGGTTTCAGACGAGCGGACCGTACTCGATTCGTTGGAGCGCACCCTTCTCGAGGAGGGGATCGAACGTGTCGCCTACCTGCGCGAAGGGCAGCCGGTCGAGGCCTGGCTGGGAAACCTGACGACCAATGCGACGCTCGAGTGACGCGCCGGACGTCGATCGTGCGCGTCAGGGGTAGATGCGTGTCAGCATCCGCGGGAACGGCACCACGTCGCGAAGGTGCTGCGCCCCGGTGAACCAGGCGAGGACCCGTTCGAGCCCCATGCCGAAGCCGCTGTGCGGGACGCTGCCGTGCCTGCGCAGGTCGAGGTACCAGGCGAACGCATCGCGGGGCAGCTCGTGCTCGGCGATCCTGCGTTCGAGCAGGTCGAGGTCGTGGATGCGTTGCGAGCCGCCAATGATCTCGCCGTACCCTTCCGGCGCGATCAGGTCGGCGCACTTGGCGCGGGTGGAGTCGTTCTCGTACGGTTCCATGTAGAACGCCTTGGTGGCGGCGGGCCACGCTTCGACGAACACCGGCCGGTCGTACAGGTCTCCGAGGATCGACTCGTGTGGCGCTCCGAAGTCGTCACCCCATGCGAGCTTCTCGCCGGCCTGGGCGAGCTTGTCGAGCGCATCGTCGTAGCTGATGCGGGGAAACCCGCCCGACGCGGTCGCCTGGAGTGTGGTGGTGTCGCGCCCGAGCTGTTCGAGCTCGTTGCTGCGCTCGTCTAGGAGACGTCCGGCGAGGTAAGCGATCAACGCCTCTTGCAACGCGATGTTGCCGTCGTGGTCGAGCCACGCCACCTCCGGTTCGACCATCCAGAACTCCAGCAGGTGCCGGCGCGTCTTCGACTTCTCCGCCCGGAAGGTCGGACCGAAGGTGTAAACCTTGCCGAAGGCGAGGGCTCCCGCCTCCGCGTACAGCTGGCCGGACTGCGACAGGTAGGCGGACTGCTCGCCGAACAGGTCGACCTCGAACAGGTTGGTGGTGCCTTCGACCGCGGTCGGCATGAATAGCGGCGCGTCGAAGCGGAGAAACCCTCGTTCTGCGAAGAAGTCGTGGATGGCGCGTTCGAGCGTGTCCCGCACGCGCAGGATGGCCCACGGTCCACGGTGACGGAGGTGCAGGTGACGGTGCTCGGCCAGGAAGTCGACGCCGTGCTCCTTGGGTGTGATCGGGTAGTCCGCGCCCGCTGCGACCGCCTCTAAGCCGCTGACGTGCAGCTCCACGCCGGATGGCGCGCGCGCGTCCTCGCTGACGGTCCCGACGATGCGAACGGCCGACTCCTGATCGAGCCGGCGGGCGATCGCGAAAACGGTTTCGTCGACCGATCCGGCAGGGAGGACCGCTTGCACGAATCCGCTCCCGTCGCGCAGTTGAAGAAAGGCGATCTTGCCGCTCGAGCGCGAGCCGGTCAGCCAGCCTTCGAGCGTGACGGTGCTTCCGACCGCGTCCGGCAGGTCGGCGATGCGGGTAACGGCGTTCATGGGCGGGAGTCTACCGCGGCTTCGTCACGACTTGGCGCGTAGGGTGATGGCGTCGTCGAGTGCCTCGGCGGCACCACACTCCTCGACGCTCGGCAGGACGTGGTCGGGCCAGCGGGCGATCAGGTCCGCGTCTCCGCTACGCATGACGCGAGGGTGGCCGACCGCTTCGAGCATGGGCACGTCGCCGGGACTGTCGCCGATGGCCATCACATGGCGAGGGTCCAGCTCGAGCCGTTCCACCAGTAGCCTCACCGCGCTGCCCTTATCGACGTTTCCGCGGGTGATGCTCACGAAGAAGGTCTCTGGCAGGGCTGGGCTGGTGGCGACGTTGGCGTGAGCCCCCTCGGCCCTAGCATTGAGCACCGCGTCGAGCTGGCTCGGGGGGACGACCCACTGGGCGCGAACCACCGGTTCGGCGCTGGCGACGTCGGCCAGGTCCCGCACGATGGCGCTCACCCCGATCATCTTGGCGTGCGCCTCGCTGATTTCGGTGCGCCGCTCGACGTACATGGTGTCCGGGGTGTACAGCTCGAGAACCGCGCCGAGCTCGCGGGCACGGCGCACGAGCTGTACCACCGCGGCCTCTCGCAAACCGCTGATCTGAATGGTGTCGCCGTCGAGGTAGGTGATCTGCGCACCGTTCTGGAAGATGTGCGGCGTGTCGGGATCCAGCTTGCGAGCGACGCGAGCGGCGATGCCGAAGCCTGGTCGGCCGGTGCACACTGCCAGCCGCACCCCGGCTACGCGGGCGCGGGCCGCCGCCTCCCAGATGCATGCATCGACCTGTCCCGACTCGCCGACCAGGGTGCCGTCGAGATCGAGAACCACCAACGGAATCATCGCGCGGCCCTCCCGCCTGCGGAATCGGACGGCTCGCCAGCAGCCACGATCTGCAGGTGCAACTGGCGCAACTGTTCGGCGTCGATAGGCGTGGGCGCGCCGCTGAGCGGGTCGCCGCCGCGAACGTTCTTCGGGAACGCGATCACGTCACGCAGGCTGGACGCTCCGGCCAGCAGCATCACCAGTCGGTCGAGCCCCCAGGCGATGCCTCCGTGCGGCGGGGTTCCGTATCCGAGCGCTTCGAGGAAGAAGCCGAAGCGCTGCTGCGCGAGCTCGTCGCTGAATCCCAGTGCTGCGAACATGCGCCGCTGGGTGGCGAGGTCGTGAATGCGGAGCGAGCCTCCACCGATTTCGAAGCCGTTAAGGACCAGATCGTACGCCTGCGCCCGGACCCGGCCAGGGTCGTCCTCCAGCCACTCGAGGTCGTCGGGGTGCGGCTGCGTGAACGGGTGGTGCATATAGGTCCAGCCGCCCTCTTCGTCCTCTTCGAGCAGCGGAAAGTCGACGATCCAGGCGAAGTTGCGAGGCGTGCCCGCAGGGACCAGCGCCAAGCGGTCGCGCAATGCGAGTCTCACTGCACCCAGTGCGGTGCACGCCTGCGTCGCAAAGTCCGCGACGAGCAGCAGCAGGTCGCCTTCATCGGTCGCATACTCCCTGACAGCGTCCAGTTGGGGCCCCAAGAACTTCGCGATCGGTCCTTTGAACCCGTCAGCTTCGCGGCGCAGCCAGGCCATCGCCTTGGCGCCGTGGACCTTGGCGTGCGCCTCGAGCTCGTCGAGCGCATTGCGGCTCAGACTCGCGGCAAGCTCGGCAGGCACGCGCAGGCCCTTGACCGTGCCTCCGGCGTCCAGCACCGATGAGAACCCGCGGAAGGCGGTGCCGCGGAAGGCGCCGGTAAGCGTGGACAGCTCCAGGCCGAAGCGCAGGTCGGGCTTGTCGCTTCCGTAACGGTCGAGCGCCTCACGGTAGGGAATGCGGGGAAACGGCAGATCGACCTTCTCGCCGGTCGCTTCGCGGACCACGTGGGCCATGAGCCGCTCGTTCAGATCGAGCACGTCGTCGATCTGCACGAAGCTCATCTCGAGGTCCAGTTGGGTGAAGTCCGGCTGCCGGTCGGCGCGTAGATCCTCGTCACGGAAGCAGCGGGCGATCTGGAAGTAGCGGTCGGCACCGCCGATCATCAGCAGCTGTTTGAACAGTTGCGGCGACTGCGGCAGCGCGTAGAACGCTCCCGGCCGCTGACGCGACGGCACTAGGTAGTCACGCGCCCCTTCGGGGGTGCTGAGAGTCAGCAGGGGCGTCTCGACCTGCAAGAAGCCCTCGCCGTCGAGGAAATCCCAGATCGCCTTGATCACTCGGTGCCGCAGCCGCAGCGGAGCGATCCGTTCCGGCCGCCGCAGGTCGAGATAGCGGTAGTGCATCCGTAGCTCCTCCGACGCTTCCGCCGTCGCGTCGCCCGCCACCTGGATCGGTGGCGTCTCGGCGCTGGAGAGAACGCGCAGCGAGTTCGCCACGACCTCGACGTCGCCGGTCGACTCGTCGCTTCGCTGCGACGCCGGTCGTTCCCGCACCACGCCAGACACCTCGACGACCCACTCGGACCTGAGCGTTTCGGCGATGGCGAAGGCGTCTGCGCGATCCGGCTCGATCACGATCTGGACCCGGCCACGGTGATCGCGAAGGTCGACGAACACCAGCCCGCCAAGGTCACGACGGCGGTGGACCCAACCTTGCAGGGTGACGGGGGTTCCGGCGTGCGCGCGGCGAAGCTCGCCGCAGGCGTGCGTTCGGACCATGCTCAAGCCTCCAGGATGGCGTTCGTCAGCTCGGCGTCGGCAACTTCGCGTTGCTCGCCGCTGGCAAGGTGCTTCAGCGTCCAGGTGTCGCGTTCGCGTTCGCGCTCGCCGCGCAGCGCGGCGTAACGAGCTCCGAGCCGGTCGGCTTCGCGAAGACCCTTGCCGGGCGCACGGCGCAGGTAGGCGTGCTGCACGTGAAGGCCGCTGCGGAGCCGGCGTGCCAGGGCGGCAGCCTCGTCGATCGCTTGCTCGTCCATCGGGATCAGGAACAGGTCCGGACCGGGAGCTCCGGAAGGTAGCGCCTCGGCGGACTCGAGGGCGTCCACGACACGCTCGACCCCCATGGCCCAGCCGATGCCGGGGGTAGCTGGACCGCCGAGCGCCTGCACCAGGCCGTCGTAGCGACCGCCACCGGCCAGAGCCGATTGCGCGCCGATGCCGGCGGCGTGGATCTCGAAGGCGGTGCGCTGGTAGTAGTCGAGGCCACGCACGATTGCCGGCGCGACGTCGAAGGCGACACCCCAGTCGGTGAGGTAGGCCGCGACGCCGTCGAGGTGCCGTCGAGCCGCGTCGCCGAGCCGATCGAGCGGCCGCTCGAGGCCTTCGAGCAGCTGCTGATCGCGCTCGATCTTGCTGTCGAGCAGTCGCATCGGGTTCAGACGCAGACGCTCAGCGCTGGTCTTGCTCAGCTCGTGGGCGTGGGGTGCGAGCGCCTCGCGCAGGTACGCGTTGTAGGAGTCCCGGTCTTCGGGGTCGCCCACGCTGCCGAGCGAGACGCGCAGGCCGGGCAGGCCGAGCTCCGCGAGCAGGTCGTGCAGCAGGGCGATCGCCTCTGCGTCGACGAGCGGTTCCGAAGAGCCGAGGATCTCGCAGTTCAGCTGATGGAACTGGCGAAAGCGCCCACGCTGAACGTTCTCGGCCCTGAACGCCGGCCCTAGGCTCCACAGCTTGACCGGGGAGGGGCGCGTGTGCATGCCGTGCTCGACGTAGGCGCGCAGTACGCCGGCGGTGAACTCGGGCCGAAGGGTAAGGCTGCGGCCGCCCCGGTCCTCGAAGCGGTACATCTCCTTCTGGACGACAAGGTCGGCGGATTCGCCCACCGAACGGTCGAAGATCTCGCTGTGCTCGAAGATGGGGGGAACGATCTCCTGAACGCCTGCACGGCCGAGCACGCGCTCGCTTGCGTCACGTAGGGCACGCCAGACAGGAATGCGTTCGGGGAGGACGTCGTAGGTGCCTTTTACGGCGCGACTCCGGATCACCCGAAGAGCATACACGCGTGGCCGCTTCCAGCCGAAGCCGTCATAAACGGAGGCGCGCCGCGGGGGTGGGGCGCGCCAGCCAGGAGATCGGGGCGCAGCTGCGCCCGGGGGTGTGGCTCAGTTCAGATTGAGCGGGAGCCCGTTCGAGAGGGTGCCGCGCACTACGACGCAGACGAATCCGTAGCCGATGCCTCCGGGATCCTCGAAGGTGATGCGGCTATTGCTCCAGTCGGCCGCCTCGATCTCGACACCGCCGGTGCAGTCGCTGGCCGCGCCGACGATCAAGTAGCTGTCCTCGGCCGCACCGCCTCGGCCGTCGCCGAAGTAGCGACCCTGCAGCACGACGGTGGCGCCGTCTTGCGGAAGTTGGACCGAGATCAGGGTGGGGACGACGTTGGTCACGACCGCAGCGCTGGGCGCGCAGGCCGTGAGGGCCAGCAGGGCCAGCAGCGGAATCCAGACGAGTCGCTTCACGAGTGCCTCCTTGCGGGAACCATACGCGGGCGCATGAGGGGCGTCAATGGCATCCCTCACGCCGGCCCTGCCGCTATGCTCTCGGTCGTGAGCCACTACTTCGCCTACCTGGCCCGAATGAAGTTCATCCAGCGCTGGGGACTGATGCGCAACACCCTTCACGAGAACATCCAGGAGCACAGCTTGCAGGTCGCTATGATCGCGCACGCTCTGGCGCTGATAAACAACCGGCGTTTCGGTGCCTCGATAGATCCGGAGCGTACCGCGCTTCTGGCGGTGTTCCACGACGCTGAGGAGGTCATCACCGGCGACATGCCGACCCCGATCAAGTACTTCAGTCCTCAGGTAGCGCAGGCGATCGATGGGCTCGAGGCGGTCGCCAAAGATCGCCTGTTGAAGATGCTGCCGGCCGACCTACGACCTGACTACGAGTCGTTGTTCTTCGCCGTCGACGCCGACGATGAAGCGTGGGCCTGCGTGAAGGCCGCGGACAAGATCTGCGCCTACCTGAAGTGCGTCGAGGAGCACAAGGCCGGCAACGCCGAGTTCGGTCGTGCCGAGGAGACGCTACGCGCCGAGCTCGACGCCCACCCCGATCCGGCGGTGCGGGCGTTCCTGGACACCTTCACGGACAGTTTCCGGTTGACGCTGGACGAGTTGAACTGAGCCCCGCTCGTTGCGTCTTTCGCGCGAACACGCCATTGTTAACAATTCGATAATGTCTCTTATCGACATAGGGTTAACATGCTTCATGGCTTCGACCGACACGCCCAGCCGCCTGCCGGCACGCGACATTGCCCTGAGGCTGCTCCGCAGCGACCGCAGCGCCCGCAGCGTGCGCGAAGTGCTCGGCGACGCAGCCGCCCTGGCCGCCGCGCTCACCCTGCTGCGCGCGTTCGGTCCACGGTTGGAACCGCGCCGCGCAGGCGTGCTCGCCCGCGCGCTCGGCGCCGACGGCGAGCCGGCCTCGCTGGCGCAGCTCGGTCGTGAGCTGGGCGTAAGCCGCGTGCGCGTGCACGCGCTGTTCCGCTCAGCCATCGACGAACTGGTCCAACTCGCGGTCGCTGGGGAGGTGACGCTCAGCGCCACCACCGAAATCGCCGTGGCCAGCGAGGACGCGGTCGACACGGCGCTGCGCTGGGCGCGCATGTCGCCCGAACAGCGCCGCGTTCGCGCTGTCCGCGCCGCCAACCAGCGCCACGCCGAGGCGCTCTGGGATCTGACGCACTACGTTCTGGCCACCCGCGGGCGCAAGCGCGCCGGCATGAGCGGTCACACCCGCGCCGCCTACCGGCGCGGCGTACTTGACCTGGTCGGGGCCTGGCAGGAAGAGAACCTGCTGCGTCCGTCGCCGGACGCCGGGGCGATCTGGCTGATCCGGCTGGAGACCGAGCCGATCGAGCGCCGCCGCCACGGCCGGGTCGAGCACGGCCCACGAGCCGCCTCGACCGTCGCCGTGAAGCTCGCGGCAGGCAAAGCGCTCTACCGTGCCTTGCGCCACGTCGGTGCTACCGACGCCGCGCCGTTCCGTGACCTGACCGCGCCGATCGACGCAGCCGCACCGGAAGACAAGCGCGAAGCGTACCGAGCCGGCGAGATCGTGCGACTGCTGGCGCACGCCGATCCGCGCGACACCGCCTTCGTGCACCTGTGCGCCAGCGCCGGGCTGCGTAACGCCGAAGCCACCTCGCTCACGTGGGGCCAGGTGGACGAGCGCGAAGGGATGCTGCGCCGCGTGACCGGCAAAGGCGGCAGGATCCGTGACGTACCCGCGGCAGGCGCCCTGCTCGACGCGCTTCGGCGCATCCGGCCGGAAAGCGCCGACTGCGGCGATCGGGTACTCGGTTTCGGGCCGGGCCGGGCGCGGGCGCGGCTACGCGCGTTGTGCCGCCGTGCCGGCGTGCGCTACCAGGGGCGCGAGGTGCACGGCCTTCGTCACGCCGCCGGGACCGAGGTGACGCGTCGTCACGGCATCGACGCCGCCGCCGACCTGCTCCGTCACGCCAACCTGCAGACCACTCGCCGCTACGCCAAGCGCAGCCGTGCCGAACGGCGGGCTATCGCCGACGACCTCGCCGCCGGCTATGGGGAGCGCGCCAGCGAGGATTGACGTCGTGCTAGCTTGCCGGCATGGACCAAGCGAACGATGCCACCCGGATGTTCGACTTCTTCGCGCGGAACGGCGAAGTCAACCGTTTGACGCTCGACGCCCTCAGCGACGAGCTGCTGGGGTTCGAGGACGACAGCGGCGGTTTCAGCATCGGTCAGCACCTGGCCGACATGCTCTCGGTTCGCTACGACCGGCTCGAACAGGTCTCGCCCGCCCACAGCGAGGCGATCGACGATCCCACCGTCCCCGACTCCCCTACCTGGCTCCGTACCGACACCGTTTCCGGGGTACGGACCGACTTCGATGCGTGCGACGCCGCCGTGGTAGCAGCGGTTCGAGACGCGATTCGTGAAGGCCGTGCCTTCGAACCGTGGTACGCCTCGCACCCTGCAACGTTGTTGCAGCACTGCATCGTCCACGACGCGCACCACCGCGGCCAGATCGCCGCGCTGGTGCGGCGCTCCGGCCGTTCGCGCGGGGACCGCGATGCGCTTGAGGACCGCACCTGGGCGATCTGGCGGGCCTGACACAACAGCTGGCGGCGGACGGCTCGCTCAGGGCGGAGGCTCGCTGGCGCTCTCCCCGTCCCCTCGTTCGAGCGGCAGCGCACGCGGCTCCGTTTCGTCCTTGCGAATCGAGAACACCCGGCTGACGCCCCGGTCGGTGGTGACGCCCCAGAGCGCGTCGGCTACCTCGAAGGTCGCCTTCTGGTGGGTGATCAGCACGAACTGGGTCCCCTGGCCAGAGAGCCGCTCGAGAAAGCTGCGGTAACGCCGAATGTTGGCCTCGTCCAGCGGGGCGTCCACCTCGTCGAGCACGGCCACCGGCAGCCCCGACGTTCCGTGCTCCTCGCCCATCTGCGCGAACAGGAACGCCAGCGCACCCATCGTCCGCTCGCCGACCGACAGCAGGCCGAGCGTCTGGGTGCGCTTGCCAGGTGGTTGCAGCTGGATGCGCAGCCCGGTGGGACGCCCTTCGTCGCGATCGACCTCGATGTCCCCCAGCCCGTCGTCGCCGAACAGCTCGCTCACGTGCGCAACGAAGCGGGCGCGTACACCGGCGATCGCAGCGTCGAGGCGCGAGGTCGTCTCCCGATCGAGCCGCTCGAGCGTGGCGGAGAGCTGCTCTAGCGCGGCGCGCGCATCGCGCACCTCTCGTGCACGCTCCTCGTGCTCGCCCGCGAGCTCCGTCAGCGTCTGTGCGGCGCGGTGGTTGACGGCACCGATGCGCTCGAGCTCGAGCTCGGCCTCGCGAATGGCGCTGCGGGCGGCCCGCTCGCCGACTTCGAGCGGTTCGAGCCCGTCTGGGAAGCGGTCACGTTCGGCTTGCGCGGTTTCCAGCGCCGTCTCACGGCGGGCGCGCAGGACGCGGGCCTGCTCGAGCGCCTCGGCGATCCGGCTTTGTTGCTCCGCCGCTTCCTCGAGGCGTTCCTCGGCGGCGCGGAGTGCGCCCCGAGCCGCGGCCCGCGCCTCCTCGGTCGCTCCGGCATCGTCCGGCAGCGCGGCGCGCGCCTCCCGCACCCGCGATTCCGCCTGCTCGGCACCGCTCCAGGCAGCACGCAGCGCGGTTTCGAGGCGTTCGAGCTCCCGCTGCAGCGTCTCGGCGCGCCCCAAGTCCTCTTGGTAGCGGGCCCAGGCCGCCTGATGCGCCCGGGCACGCTCCTCGGCCAGCACCAACCTTCTAGCCGTCTCTGCGGCCCGCGCGGCGCTGGGCACTTCCGCCTGACGGGCGCTCTGCAGGGCGGCGCGCGCTTCGGCGTCGGCACGGCGTGCCGCGCCGACGGCCTCTTCGGGTATCGCGTCCGGAACCGTTGGAAGCTCGTCGAGCGCCTGTTCGAGCCGCAGCTTGCGCGCTTCGAGCTCGTCACGCAGGCGCCGCTCCGCCGCCTGCGCCTCACGCGCGCGCGCCGCCCGCTCGCGTGCCTGGCCCGCCGCTCGACGGGCGGACAGAAGCTCGTCCGTGGCCGCTCGGTGCTCCTGTTGGGCGGCGCCGACCTCGGCCCGGGCTGAGGTCATAGCTTGCTCAGCCTGCTGGGCCGCTCGCTCGGCCTCTTCCAGCTCGGCGGCAGCGCCGAGGACGGCGCCGTTGCGTTGCCTGCTACCACCGCTCAAAGCCCCGCCCGGCTCCAGCACGTCCCCTTCGAGGCTGACCAGCCTGGGGCGACGCCGATAACGGCCCGCCAGCTCGGTCGCACGGGCGCTGGTGTCGACCAGTACGGTGCCGCCCAGCAGCTGCTGAACGACCGACGCGAATCGCCGATCCGCCTCGACATGTCGCGACGCCAGGCCGATGACTCCGTCCTCCTGCAGCAGTCTTTGGTCGACGTCGTGTCCGCCGCCCTGCACCAGATCAAGCGGCAGCAGCGTGACCCAGCCGCCCGCACGGCGCACGTGCGTCAGCACGCGCCGGGCCACCTCGGCGTTCTCGGTCAGGACGTACTCGGCTCGTCGCCCCAGCGCCACCCCGATCGCGTCGCTCACCTCTCGTGGAACGCGGATCACGTCTGCCAGCGAGCCGATCACGCCGTCCACGGCGCTGGTGAGTGCGTGCCGGGGACCCTCGGCGTAGCCGCGGCGCGCCTCGAAGGCGGCGCGCTGACGTGCCGCGTCGCGCTGGCGCGCGCGCACCTCGGCCGACGCGTCCGCATGGGTCGCCTGGGCGGACTCCAGGCGCCGGCGGACCGTCTCCAGCGCGCTCTCGGCGTGACCCAGCGCCACGTCGGCGTCACGCTCCAACTGCTCCGCACTCGCTTGTGCCGGGGCGGCGCCGTTCGCTACCTCTTCCCCAGCGCCCGCTTCGAGCGACTGGAGCCCTGAGACCACCTCGTCCAGCTGGCGCCGTAGCCCATCGTGGCGGGTCTCTGCTTGGGCCGCATCGCGCGCCGCCTGGGAGGCGGCGACCTCGAGCCGTTCGCGTTCGTCGCGCGCACTTTCCGCGTCCGCTTCGGCCGCCTCACGTCGTAGGCGCGCCAGCTCGGCGGCTGCGGCGGCGTTGTCCGCTTCGGCTTGCAGGCCGGCGAGATCGTCGGTCGGTGCCACCGGAGCGGTTTGGTCTTGCAGCGCTGCAAGCTCGCCCGAGGTGCGCTCCCGTTGCCGTTCGAGATCCGCTGCACGCATGGTGGCCGCCTCGAGCGCATGTTCAGCGACGCGGACCTCCGCGGCCGCACGAGCGTAGGCGGCGGTCGCCTCGCGCTGCTCGGCCTCGGCCTGCGCATCTGCCTCGCGGGCCAGCTTGGCGGCGGCGCGGAGCTCCACGATCCGGTGGCGCGCTGCGCTCGCCTCCCCTTCCAGGCGTGCGGTCGCCTCCGCGAGCGAGGCGACCTCACCCTCCAGCGAGGCGACGCGAGCCAGCGCCACGGTGAAACGCAGACGCAGCCCCCGCGCAGTCAGCTCGTCGTGGCGACGAGCGTCGTCGGCGTCGCGCCGGAGTGTCTGCAAGCGCTCCTCGTCGTCGGCCAGCTTCGTCTCGAGTCGCTCGAGATGCCCTCGCGCCGCCTCCAATCGCCCTTCGGTCTGTTCACGCCGGCCGGACAGTCGCGCTACCCCGGCCGCCTCGGCAACGTACGCCAACAGCCGCGACGGATCGGCCATCAGCACGCCGCTCACCTCGCCCTGACCGATTACCGCCAGGCTTCCGCGACCCAGGCCGCTGCCGGCGAGCTCATCGTCGAGATCCAGGAAGCGGGCCACACGGCCGTTGAGGGTGAGCTTGGTGACCCCGTCGCGATCGAGGGTGCGTCGGATTCGGATGCGCCTGCCGCCGGCGAGCAGCTCGACCTCGACGTCGGCCCGGCCCAACCGCTTCTTGCCGGCCGCACCGTGGAAGATCAGCTCGGTCTTCTCCCCCGCGCGGAACTCACGCGCCCGGCCGCCACCGGTCGCCCAACGCAGCGCGTCCAGGATGTTCGACTTGCCGCTGCCGTTGGGACCGACGACGGCGGTCACACCGGGCGCGAACTCGACCGTGGTCCGTTCGCCGAAGCTCTTGAAGCCGGCGAGGGTGAGCCGCTCGATGCGCACGCCCCGGCGCCGTCCCTCAGCCGCGCCCGAGCGAGCGGAGCAGCTCAGCGCTCAGATGAACGCCGCGGTGGAACAGCTCCACCTCGAACTTCTCGTTCGGTGAGTGAATCCGGTCGTCCTCGAGGCCCATGTCGACCAACACGACCTCCGCACCCAACTGGCGCTGGAACTCGGCTACGATCGGGATGGTTCCTCCGCTGCGGACGAACACCGGATCGCGCCCATCCACGCTACGTATCGCCTGCGCCGCCGCCTTCACGGCCGGCCCATCGAGCGGACTGATCGCCCACGACCCGCCGGCGTGCCGGATCACCTCGACGTCCGCACCTGCCGGCGCCAGCGCCACGAGATGCGCCTCGAGGGCGGCGGTCACGCGCTCGACGTCCTGGTTCGGCACCAGTCGACAGGAGATCTTGGCGAACGCCTCGGCCGGAATCACCGTCTTCGAGCCGTCCCCCTGGAATCCGCCGCCGATACCGTTCACGTCCAAGGTGGGCCGCGCCCAGAGTCGCTCCAGCAATCCCCGCCCCTCCTCTCCAGGCGTGGCGGTGACGCCGATGCCGTGAGCGAACTCCCCTTCGTCGAACGGGACCCGCGCGAGCTGCGCACTTTCCTCGTCACCGATTTCGGTCACGTCGTCGTAGAACCCTGGCACGGTGACGCGGCCACGATCGTCCTTGAGGGCGGCTAGAATCGTGGCCAGCGCCTGCGCGGCGTTCGGCACCCCGCCGCCGAACGCGCCGGAGTGCAGATCGCGCGCCGCCGTACGCACCCGCAGCTCGACGTAGACGAGGCCTTTGAGGCCGTAGGTCAGGGTCGGAACCTTGCCGGGCAGCATGGCACCGTCGCTGACGACCACGACGTCGGCCGACAGTTTGTCGCGGTTGGCACGAACGGTCGCGGCGAGGTTGCGGCTGCCGATCTCCTCCTCGCCTTCGATCAGGAACTTGACGTTCAACGGCAGCTCGCCGTCGGCAGCGAGGAGCGCTTCGGCACCTTTGACGTGTGCGAAAGCCTGCCCCTTGTCGTCGCTGGCGCCGCGCGCCACAATGGCGCCGTCGCGGATCACCGGTTCGAACGGGTCGCTGGTCCAGGCCGGCAGCGGGTCGGCGGGCTGCACGTCGTAGTGGCCGTAGATAAGCACCGTACGGGCGTCGGGGGCGACGCGCCGCTCGGCGAAGACGGCGGGGTGCCCACCGGTCTCGATCAGCTCCGCTTCGAAGCCGTTTCGCGTCAGGTCGTCGCGCAGGAAGGTCGCAGCCCGCCGCACGTCGCCCGCACGCAGCGGGTCGGTCGAAACGGAGGGGATGCGCAGCAGATCGAACAGCTCCGCCAGGTGGCGTTCACGCCGTTCGTCGAGCAGTCCGAGGAGGGGGTCGGTAGCGGTCATGGGCCGGAGCCTACCGCAGCGCCCGTTGGCAGCGCCCGTTCGCAGCGCCGGTAGCTAATCGTCTTCTCGGCCCGACGGTTCCTGCCCGGCCATCTCACGGGCGAGGTCTTGGATCTCGGCAGGCAACGCTCCCCGGATCCCGCTCATGCGCTCCTCGAGCTGGCCTTGCAACAGGCCGATACGTCGTTCCATCCTGCCCTGCAGATCGTCGAGACTCGAGCGGAGCTTGATGATCTCCTCGACGCCAGCAAGGTTGACGCCGAGCTCCTGGGTCAGGCGCCGAATCTCGCGCAACTGCTCGATGTTGCGTTGCGAGTAGAGCCGTGTCTTGCCTGCGCTGCGGCTCGGTTCGATCAGGCCTTTGCGCTCGTACAGCCTGAGCGTCTGCGGGTGCATGTCGACGAGTTCCGCCGCGACGCTGATGACGTAGAGGGGCTTGTCCTTGTCGATCCCGGCCTCGTCGTCGTTCATGCTCCTCCTTAGGGGCGGCTCTCGGTCCCCATCATCTTGTCACGAGCCCAGCGCAACATGCCGCGCCACACCCGCTCGCGAACCGTCAGGCGCAGGTCCGCTCCGGCCAGGCCGCCGCCCGGCACGCGCAACGTCGCCCCGTCGCGGGTAGCGGCCGGAACCGTTACCTGGACTCCGTACGACGTCGTACGAACGCCCTGCCTCGCCTCGAGGGGGGTGACGAAGATCTCGCCGTGCAGCTCGTCACCGACCCGTTTCACGCCGTCGGGAACCCGTACGTGCACCGTCACCAGAGCATCCCCCGCCGGCCGGCCCGGGCCGCCCAGGCCGCGCAGGCGCAGGGTACTGCCGTCGCGAACACCGGGCGGCACACTCACCTCCACGACGTCGCCCCGTTGGCGCACGCCGCGCCCGTTGCAGGACGGGCACGTCTGGCCGTCCTCAGCGAGCCGGCGGCCGCTGCACACGGCGCACACGCTCGGCCCGGGAACGCGTACCCGCACACTGCCGCCGAGTCGCGCGATGGCCATGTCCACCGTGAGCTCTACGGCACGATCCTCGCCCGGGAGAACGCCCTGTTGGCGTAAGACCCCGGTCATCACGCCGAACAACGCGTCGAACACGGCGTTACCGGTGCGTGGCACGCCACCGCCGAACTCGACCCGAACGTCGGCCTCCTGGAAGATCGTGTGCCAATCCACCCCGCTGAAGTCCGGGCGACGGCCGCCGCTGGCCGGCCCGCCGCGATCGACCCAGGCGCGCTTGTCGGGATCCCGCAACGTCGCGTACGCCTCGCTGATGCTCTTGAAGCGCTCCTCCGCCACGAGATCGCCAGGGTTGCGATCGGGGTGGTAACGCATGGCCAAGCGTCGGTAGGCCGCCTTGATCTCGTCCGCCGATGCGTCACGCTCGACGCCAAGCAGCTGGTACGGGTCGGAAACGACAGGACTCACGACTGTCCACGATACCTGCTGTGCTGCAGAACGCTGGCCGATGCCGTGCTACCGTGAGGGACGGAGGTGACGCCGTTGATGCGCCGCGTCGTGCTGCTCCTGGCGGCTATCCTGCTGGCTTCCACGATTCTTGCGGGGTGCCGCAATGAAGCTCAGAACCAGATCCGCCGCTCGATCCAGGATTTCACCAACACCCGGATGTACATCACCGTCTTCGCCTACGCCGGGGATGTCGTGTTCGAAGGCGTGGTCGACGGCAAGGTGACTCGCGCCACGCGCTCGCAGGATGGCGGCGACGATTCGGTAGGCACGTACATCTACTGGTACGACGACCGCGGCCGGTACCACCAGACCGACCTTCCCTACCTCGTCACCACCTACGACCGCGGCGACGCTGCCGACCCACCTCGCTGAGCCCAAAGCCGCGAGTCTCGCTAGGAGAACCCATGTCGAGCACCCAGACAGTTTCACTTCGTCACGCGCTTCGTGGCGCGGCCGCAGCGCTGCTCGTCACGCTGCTTGGAGCGCTGCTCGCCGGCTGCACCGTCACCCTGGTTGGCCCCAGCGGTCCAGGCAGCACCGTGCCCGCACGGGCGAATCCGGTGATCGAACGCTTCGAGGTGCAAGGTGGCGAGGGCACGACCTACCGCGTCGGGCAGCAGATCGGTTTTCAGATCCGCACGCGTGTCGACGGGTACGTGACGCTTACTTCGCTTGCACCGGACGGAGAGGTGCACGTCTTCGCCCGGAACCTTTACGTTCAGGCGCGCCGCACCAACGTGCTCGACGGGCGCGACCAGGGAGTCGTGTTTGTCGTAGAGCGGCCTCGCGGCTGGCACAAGGTGCGCGCCAGCTTCACCCCCGACCGGACCGACGTCAGCCGGGTCCGCTTCGTCGGGCGGTTAGGTGAGGATCAGTGGCACTCGGCGATCCAGATCGATATCGAGCCGTTCGAGGTACGCGACGTCGCGGAGACTCGCTTCTTCGTGCGCTGACCGGAACGCTCCTCGGAACGCCGTTGGGAACGCCTTCCGCGGCGTCGTACGGTACAATGCTCCGTCTCACGAGGAGGTCCCGGCTTGGCAGGTCACAGCAAGTGGTCGCAGATCAAGCGTAAGAAGGCGGCCAACGACAATCAGCGCGGCAAGATCATCAGCAAGCACATCCGCGCCATCCAGAGCGCCGTCCGCGAAGGCGGCAGCGGCGATCCGTCGGTGAACGTCGCCCTCAAGAACGCGTTGGGTGCGGCGAAGGCCGACGACGTCCCTGCCGACAACGTCGATCGCGCCGTAGAGCGGGCGCTGGGTGGAGCGGAGGGTGGTTCGTTCGAGCCTGTCGCCTACGAGGGTTACGGCGTCGCTGGCGTGGCGTTCCTGATCGAAGCGCTCACCGACAACCGCAACCGCACCGTGGCCGAGGTGCGGCACGTTTTCAGCAAACACGGTGGCAACATGTCCGGCTCGACCGCCTGGCAGTTCGAAGCGGTAGGGGTGCTGGTCTACCCGCAGGCGGGCGAAGAGCTGCACGAAGCGGCGATCGACCTCGGCGCAATCGACCTCGAGGTGGACGAAGACGGTGCGCTCACCGTCTACACCCCGGCTAGCGAGCTGTACCGCATCGCCGACGGGTTGCAGCAGCACGGAGCCAGCGCCGAGATCGCCCAACTGACCAAGATTCCTCAGACCAGCGCTCCGCTCGACCGGTCCGACCTGGCCAAGGTCGTGCGCATGGTCGAGGCTCTCGAAGACCTCGACGACGTGCAGAACGTCTACACCACCGCCGATCTCGAGGCGGTCGAGGAAGAGGTCGCGCAAGGGGGTGCTTCGTGACGTTCCCACGTTTGGCCTGGTCCGAGCTGCCGAAGATCACCGGCGCGCAGATGCAGCAGGCGGTGATGATGGCGACCGGCAAGTTCGGGCTCGACTCTCGAGTCCTGGTCGAGCACACCGGGCGTAACCTCGCCGCGCTCGCCAGCGTGCACGCCCCCGAAGGACCGGTCCTAGTGGTCGCCGGTCGGGGCGAAAACGGCAGTGGCGGCCTGGCCGCCGCCCGGCTACTGGGACTACGTGGCCGCCGCGTCTGGGTGGTCCCCACCCACGAAGCCGACAACTACAGCGGTACGCCGCGCGAACAACTCGAGCTGCTAAAGCACGTGCCCACCGTGCGGGTAAAGACCAGCCTGCCGAAGATGAAGTTCTCGGTCGTGATCGACGCCGCCATCGGTACCAGCCTCGAAGGCCCACCGCGCGGCCGGACACTCGACGTGATCACCGTCCTCAACAAGATGCAGAACGGTTGCACCGTCATCAGCGTCGACGTGCCGACCGGCGTGATGTCCGACGATGGCAGCGTGCCGGGCGAGGCGGTACACCCGACCATGACCCTGGCGGTGGCGTTGCCCAAGGTCGGCATCGAACCCGGCGGGGTGGGCGGACGTCTGTTCGTCGGTGACCTGAGCTTCCCACCCGGCGTGTACGAAGCGTTGGGTCTCGAGCCGGTCACCCTGCCCGGATTCGTCACCGAGGTCGTGGCAGACTAGGGTTGACGCACCGGTTTCGTTCGGTTCAGCTAGCCGCTGCTCGGCGACAGGAATCGAGGCGCCCCAGGGACCACGGCCTTTGGGGCGCAATTTCGCGCATAGCTACGCCACGCGCGTGAGGTATCGCTTCGGCATCTTGCAGACCATGGTATAGGCCGGGTCGTACATGTTTCCCACCTCGTAGTCGACCACTTGGCTGAGCAAGATGTTCGCGTCCACGGGGTCGAGTTTGTACTCGTCCTCCAGCCAACGCAGCATCTCGGTCGTGGCATGTTGAAGCGCGTGGTCGAGCGGTCGGGCGTTGCCCAGCGTAAAGATGAACCCCTCGTTCTCCCCTCGGGGCCAGCCGCTCGCAACGCCCTTCACGACTCGGAAGGTGACGCGAACGTCGAGCGAGATTTCTACGCCGGTTCCCGACATCTCCCCTGCGCCTTGGAGCGCGTGGCCATCGCCGAGGAAGAACAGTGCGCCGGGCACGAACACCGGGAAGTAGCAGGTCACGCCGGCCACGATCCCGCGATAGTCCATGTTGCCCCCGTGCACCCAGGAGGTGGCGGTAGAGATCGCCTGACCGCCCGGTGGGGCCACACCCAGGCAACCGAGCATCGGGGCCAGTGGCAACGGCAGGGCCGCCAGCGTGGTCTCGGGGTCGGTAACGGTCGCTGTGCCTGCGACGGTATCGATTCGCCACTCCGCCCGATCGCTACTACCGTCGGCGGGCCATGGCAGGAATCGGACGTAACTCGGATCCACCGAGCCTGCCGCTAGCACGCGCCGGCTGTATCCACTAGACCGGTTGGGAACGAGGCGGTCGATCCGAACCGCGAGGGTGTCACCCGGCTCTGCCCCAGCGATGAAGAACGGGCCCGTCATCGGGTTTCCCGACGAGGTGACCTGTGTCCCTGAGGCATCGAACCCGCCGGCATCGACGGTGGTGGTGACGAGGGTGTCACCGTCCGCGAGCCGCAAGACCTGTCGGTGCGTGCCCAACGTGTTGTGGTAGCGGCTCGGCTGGAAGTCGTGTTCAGGCATCGCGAATCCTTCCCCTGCGCGACAAATGGCGGGATGCCCCGCTCAGCACGGGGCATCGTCTGGTAGGCGCGGGCAGGATTGAACTGCCGACCTCTACAGTGTCAATGTAGCGCTCTCCCACTGAGCTACGCGCCTGCGCACGGTCGCTACGGGCGATCATTAGACCTGCGGGCGATCGGCCATGTCAAGCCTTTTCCCAGCCTCACGGGTTCGGCGACGGCTACGGGTCGAGCTCGTGCCGGAAGGCCACGCCCAGCCGGTTCCAGCCGTTGATGGCCACGATCACCAAGCTGAGCTCGACCAGCTCGACCTGATCGGGCACCCCCTCTTCGCCGAGGCGGGTCAGCGCTTCGGTCCAGGCGAGCGCGGCCCGTTCACGCTCGTTGAAGCACAGTACTTCGCGCCACACGCTCAGCAGGTGAAGCCGCTGCTCGAGCTCCCCCGCCCGGCGGGGATCGTGCCGTTCGAGATCCTGTCGTTCGAGATGAGGTGGAGGCGCCGACCGGATTCGAACCGGTGAATGGAGGATTTGCAGTCCTCTGCCTTACCACTTGGCTACGGCGCCACGCAGGAAAGAACCTATCACAGCGGTGCACGCGGGTGGAGACCCGGGGGACGCCCGCGAGCCTCGGTATGGTGCGGCCATGCCAGAGGCTCCTGGGACCTTCGCCCACCTGCACCAACACACCGCCTACAGCCTCCTCGACGGGGCTGCACGCATTCAGGATCTGGTCGCTTGGGTGAAGCAGGTCACGCCCGACCAGCCGGTAGTGGCGATGACCGATCACGGCAACATGCACGGAGCGGTCGAGTTCTACCGCACCGCCGTCGCCAGCGGCGTCAAACCGATCATCGGGCTCGAGGCGTACGTCACCGCCGGCAGTCGCTTCGAACGCCGGCGACCCGACCGCAAGCTCGATGGCGGCTACTTTCACCTGACGCTGCTCGCGAAGGACATGACCGGCTACCGCAACCTGTCCAAGCTGAACAGCCGCGCCTGGCTAGAGGGTTTCTACATGAAGCCGCGGGTGGATCACGAGCTGTTGCGTGAGCATTCCGAAGGGATCGTCGCCCTGTCCGGCTGCCTGGGGGCGCAGATTCCCCGTGCCGTCCTGGATCTTGGTGAAGCGGCCGGCGAGGAGGTGCTGCGGCAGTACCTCGACATCTTCGGCGACGACTTCTTCATTGAGATTCAGGACCACGGACTCGACCAGCAGAAGCGTCTCAACCCGGTGCTCAAAGGTTTCGCCGACCGTTTCGGCCTGGGCCTGGTCGCCACCAACGACGGGCACTACGTCCGCCGCGAGGATGCGACGGCGCACGAGGCGCTGCTGGCGATTCAGACCAAGACCACCCTGTCCGACCCGGACAGGTTCCGCTTTCCCTGCGACGAGTTCTACGTCAAGACGCCCGCCGAGATGGCGGCAGCCGTGCCGGAGGAGGCGTATCCGTCGGCGCTGGCGAACACCATGGCGGTCGCCGAGCTGTGCAATCTGGAGCTTCCCATCGGCGACGCTCGCGTCTACCAGATGCCGGAATTGCCGATCCCCGAGGGCCGCACGCTTAACGATCAGCTGCGGGTGCAGAGCTACGAGGGATTGGCGCAGCGTTACCCCGACGCGATCGACGAAGACCTGTTTCGACGCTACCTCGCGGCCGCAGAGACTAACGGGGGTACGCACGGCGTCGATCCTGAACGAGCGCCGCTCGGCGAGGTGCTGTTGGCCCTGGCGCGCTGCGGCGAAGCGGGCAGGAGCGCGAAGCGCGAGGATCAGAACTTCGATACATACCGCTACCCGCACTTGGGTGCCCTCCGCGCCAGCGGTGCGGAGAGCGAACGGGCCCTACGCATCTTAGGCCGCGTCGAGTACGAACTGGGCGTGATCATCGCCATGGGGTTCCCCGACTACTTCCTGATCGTCGCCGACTTCATCAACTGGGCGAAAGACCAGGGGATCGCGGTGGGGCCCGGCCGTGGCTCGGGCGCCGGTTCGATCGTCGCCTATGCGGTGCGCGTGACCGACATCGACCCGCTGGAGTTCGACCTGCTGTTCGAGCGCTTTTTGAACCCGGAGCGGATCAGCATGCCGGACTTCGACGTCGACTTCTCCGACGTCCGGCGTGGCGAGGTGATCGAGTACGTGCGCCGCAAGTACGGCGAGGACAAGGTCGCCCACATCGCGACCTTCGGCACGATGGCTTCGAAGGCGGCGATCAAGGACGCGGCGCGGGTGACCGAGGCGTCGTTCGCCGAGGCGGACAGGGTCAGCAAGCTAGTCCCGGTCGTGTTCGGCCGGTCGGTGTCGATCGAGCGCGCGCTGGAGGAGGTGCCCGAGTTCCGGGAGCTGTACGACGGTGGCGCCAAGGCGTACGTCGACATCGCCCAGTCGCTGGAAGGGCTTACCCGGCACGCGTCGGTCCATGCGGCCGGCGTGATCATCTCGCGCGACCCGGTGCAGGAGCTCGCCCCGGTGTTTCGCAGCGGCGATGGGCCGATCGTGTGCCAGTACGACATGGGATCGATCGAGGACCTGGGATTCCTCAAGATGGACTTTCTGGGCCTGCGGACCCTTTCGTTCATCGAGGCCGCGGTGCGGATCGTCGAGGACACGCGCGGCGTGGCGCTCGACCCGAGCCGTTTCCCGCACGACGACGCGGCCACCTTCGAGCTGCTCTCGCGCGGCGAGGCGGCCGGCGTGTTTCAGTTCGAGTCGGGCGGGATGGTCGATACGCTCAAGAAACTCAAGCCGCGCAGGATTCAGGACCTGATCGCCGTCTCGGCTCTCTACCGGCCAGGGCCGATGGAGAACATCCCGACCTACATTCGTCGTCATCACGGCGTCGAGCAGGTCCGCTACGACGACTTCGAAACCAGCGAGGCGCTGCTGCGCCCGATCCTCGAGGAAACCTACGGCATCCCCGTCTACCAGGAGCAGATCATGCAGATCGCCCAGGCGGTGGCGGGTTACAGCCTTGGTGAGGCGGACCTGCTGCGGCGCGTGATGGGCAAGAAGAAGGTCGCCGAGATGGAGCGGCAGCGCAACATCTTCGAGAGCGGTGCGGGTCAGAAGGGCATCCCGGCGCCGGAAGCGAACCGCATCTTCGACCTGCTGGAAAAGTTCGCGAATTACGGCTTCAACAAGTGTCTGACCGGTGATACCGAGGTGGTAGCGAGCGGCGGAAGGGTTCGCAGCATCGCCGAGATGTTCGAACGGCAGGAGGAGTCCTCCGTCGTGAGCTCCACCGAACGGTTCGAACTGGTTCAGCGGCCGGTGACTGCGGTGGTGGACAACGGGGAAAGGCCGGTCTTGCGCCTGCTTACCTCACTGGGCAAGGAGATCGTCGCGACGGGAAACCATCCGTTCCGGACCTTCGGCGGTTGGACGAACCTCGAGGAGCTCAAGGCCGGTGACAGGCTGGCGGCACCGGGCGTACTACCCGTGGAGGGCTGCTCGGCGTGGCCACGACACGAGCTCGTACTTCTCGGTTGGATTCTCTGCGAAGCCGCTAGCTGTCACCGGCACGGCCCCTACCTCTGCAGCAGCAACGAGAACGTCGTCGCCGACATGGTCGCAGCGGCCGAGCGGTTCGACGACACGAGTCCGTCCGTCGCGCGACCCGAACCGGGCGCCGACGGCTTCACGGTCTACCTCGGCACTGGGACAGGCGCTTCTGCAAGCGGCGGTCGCTCCGGCGTGCAGCTGTGGCTCGAGCGACTTGGTCAGCTGGGACGCGGCGCCGCCGACAGGTCGTTCCCACCAGCAGCGTTCGAACTAACCAACGATTCGCTGGCGGTAGTGCTGGGACGGTACTGGTCGGGGGACGGCTTCCTGTCGGGAAGCGGCGGCGACCGGGCCCCGTTCGCTGCCACCTCTTCAGCGGTCCTCGCGAAACAGCTCCAGCATCTCCTACTCCGGCTCGGCATCGTCAGTCGGGTAGCGAAGAAGGGGTTGGGGCACCGAGACGGCCGTAGCGGATGCACGGTCCAGCTGCTGGGACGACGCAGCATCGAAGCGTTCCTCACCCGAATCGCTCCCCACATGGTGGAGCAGGACGAGCAGATCGCCCGTCTCCATGACTGCCTCGCCGCGATCGCTCACGGTCACGACTCCCTGGACACGATCCCGGCCGAAGTGAAGGACCTGGTCGACCAAGTCAGACGGGAGCACGGTCTCTCCTGGAGGCAGCTCGAGCAGCAGAGCGGCGTCCGCTTGGTGGAGCTGTACGGGCCACCCAAATCCCACGAGAACGGCGTTCGCCGCTCCACCATCCGCACGCTCGCCGACCTGTTGGGTTCCTCCCGCCTCCGCGCTGCGGCCAGCGACGAGGTGTTCTGGGAGACGGTGGTCGGGACCCAACCGGCAGGAACGGCACGGACGTACGACCTCGAGATCCAGGGCGAACACAACTTCGTCGCCAACGATCTCATCGTCCACAATTCGCACTCCGCCGCCTACGGCGAGCTGTCGTTCCAGACCGCCTACCTGAAGGCTCACTACCCAGTCGAGTTCGCCGCCGCGCTACTCACCGTCGAGCGTGCCAACAGCGACAAAGTCGCGCAATACGTAGCCGACGCGCGTCACATGGGCATCGAGGTGTTGCCGCCCGACATCAACGAGTCGCGCGGAGACTTCACCCCGGTCGGCGAGGTGGTCCGCTTCGGTCTGCACGGCGTCAAGAACGTCGGGGATGCAGCGGTGGGGCACATCATCGCCGAACGGGAGCGCGGCGGCGCATATAAGGACCTGTTCGACTTTTCCGGGCGTGTCGATGCGGCGCTGGTAAACAAGCGGGCGCTCGAGCACCTGGTCAAGGCCGGCGCGTTCGACGCGTTCGGGGAGCGTGGCGCGCTGCTCGCGAACCTCGACGCGGCCACGAAGTGGGGTTCGGCGCAACGCGAGAGCCAGGCGGCCGGTCAGATGACGCTGTTCGCGGCCGAGGATCTCAGGCCACCTACGTTCGAGCCACGCGAGCCGCTTGGCGAGCTGGACCGGTTGCGTCTCGAGAAGGAGGCGCTGGGTTTGTACATCAGTGCTCACCCGATGCGCTCGTACCCCGGTTTGGCGGAGGCGGCGAGCTGTCCGGTCGATGCGACCGAGGCGTACCTAGAGCAGGAGCGGTCGAACGGATCATCCTCCGGCAGGGTTCGCATGGCGCTTGCCGGGATCGTGCAGAACGTCGCGAAGCGGCCCACCCGCAAAGGAACCATGATGGCGCGCTTCGAGATCGCGGACGAGAGCGGTTCGCGCGAGGTGGTGGCGTTCAACCGCGTCTTCGACGAGATCGCCGGGCTGCTCGAGGAGGACGCCCCGGTAGTCCTGGTAGCCGACGCGTCCGAGGACGGCGACGCGGTTCGGCTGGTCGCCGACCGCTTGATTCGCTGGGACGCGCGTGCAGGGGTACCGGAGGTGGTGGTTCTTCGCTTCGATCCGCGCGAGATAGGTGAGCATCAGCTGCTCGAACTGCGCGCGCTGCTGGACGAGACGGCCGGCGCCACGCCGGTGCAGCTACGTTTCCCGTCGGAGCGGGGCGTGATCACCTGGGCGACCGAAGGGGTGCAGGTCGATGCGGACCGGCTGGCGGAGATCGAGGGGCACTGCCCCTGGCTACGTACCAGCGTGACGGTGGATCGTGCTCGTCTGTTGGCCGATCGCGGCCAAACCTGGTCGCGGCCGGCGCCGGCCGCGGCGGCGGACGTACCGTTCTGACCGACCGAACGAAAACGCCTGCTCTAGAACTGGGTGGCCTTCGGGTCGCGCCCCGCCTCGATATCGATCTGGGTGCTGGCCATTTTGAAGGCCTGCATGCTGGTCGCGGTCGTCAGGCCGGTCTCGTAGCTGATCGTCCCCTCGGCGTACAGCCGCGCGAGGTGGTCGTCCATCAGCTGCATGCCGTCGAGCGTCGAGTCGCGGATCGCGTCGTACAACTCGTTCCCGCGGTCCTCGTCTCGGATCAGGTCCTTGATGCGCAGAGTGCCCTTGAGGACCTCCATGGCCGCCACCCGGCCGGGACGGTCGTCGCGCGCCACCAGGCGCTGGCTGACGATGCCGACGAGCGACTCGGCGAACAGGATTCGGGCGGTCGAGCGCTCGTGCGGCGGGAACAGCTCCATCATGCGGTTGATGGTACGGACCGTGTCCTGGGTGTGCAGCGTGGAGAACACCAGGTGGCCGGTCTGCGCGGCGGACAGCGCGGCGGCGGCGGTCATGTGATCGCGGATCTCGCCGATCATCACCACTTCGGGATCCTGCCGCATCGCGGCGACCAGGGAGTCTGCGAAGGTGAGTGCATCGACGCCGATCTCGCGTTGCACGATCGCGGACTTCTTCGAGCGGTGCAGGTACTCGATCGGGTCCTCGACCGTGACGATCATCTTGTTGTGGACCTGGTTGATCTCGTCGACGATGCGCGCCAGCGTGGTCGACTTGCCCGATCCGGTCGGGCCGGTCACAAGCACCATTCCCTGCTCATGGTCGCGGAAGTACTCGATCGTGTCCTGCGGCAGGTTCACGACCTGCAGCCGCTCCTCGTCGCTGGTGATGATGCGCATCACCGCGCTGACCGAGTTGCGCTGGCGGAACAGGTTCACGCGGAAGCGGGCGAGGCCGGCGACGCTGTAGGCGAGGTCGACCTGGAAACGCTCCTGGAAGATCGCCTTCTGCCGCTCGTCGCACATGACGTCGACCAGCTTCTCGGTGAACGGAGGCGTGAGCTTGCCCTCGCCGATCGGCGTGAGCTTGCCGTTGATACGCGCCAGCGGCGGAAGTCCGACGTGAAGATGGATGTCCGACGCGCCGCGTTCGACCTGCGCTGCGAGAAGTTCACTAAAGTTCACGTTCGCAGTCTACAGGGATCGGGGCGACCCGCGAGGCGGCGATCGTCACCGGGGCGCCCGAACCGGCGCGAAGCGGACGATAGAGTGCGCGCCATGCGTAAGGCGTCCCTGGCTCGCACCAACCACCGTGACGCCCTCTGCTGATGCGCGTCGTCGCCCTCACCGCCGTTCTTGCCACCCTCATCGCGGTAGGCGCGTGGGCCGCTCTGTCGGGCCGGGAAGCTGCGAACGCGGAGGCGCCAGATCGAAACGGCGTGGCCGCTGAGGCCGCTTCCCCGTCTACCTCTTCGTCGACCGGCCAGCCCGAGGAACCGTCGGGCGAGGGATTCACGCCGGTCGCTTACCTCGCCGAGGCGCCGGTGCAACGCTTCGATGCTCCTGCGCAGGTGCTCGATCCGACGCTAGACTACCGGGTCATTATCGACACCACGGCCGGGAGGCTGGTCGCCGACCTGTTCGAAACGCAGCTTCCTGACACGGTCAACGTGTTCGTGTTTCTGGCGCTGCACCGCTACTACCAGGGCGTCCCGTTCCACCGCGTGATCGACGAATTCATGGCCCAGACCGGCGATCCGACCGGGACGGGTAGCGGTGGGCCGGGCTTCACCTTCGCTGACGAGATCGTGCCCGAGGTGAAGCACGACCGTCCGGGCCTGCTCAGCATGGCCAACTCCGGCCCGGACAGCAACGGCAGCCAGTTCTTCGTGACGTTCGGAGCGGCACCGTGGCTCGACGGGCAGCACGCGATCTTCGGCGAGCTGATCGCCGGTCACGACGTGCTCGACCGGCTCACCAGGGTCGACCCGAGCGCCCCATCGATGATCGCCACCCTCGCCGAGCCGGCCCTGGTGCTTGCCGAGCAAGGGCTGGTCGAGGCGGAGGGCGAGCAAGGCACGGTCGAGGATTTCCTCCTGAGCCAGCTCGGCCAGCTTCCCGACCCTGGCCAAAGTTTCCGCGTCGCTGGCCATCGCGGTGTCTTCGGTGCCGTCTCCGGCGCCGCCGCCATCGGCCTCTTCCCCGTTCCCGACCGTATAGAGCACGTCACCGTGTTCGCCCGACCCAAGGAGGACGGCCCATGACAGAGCCCGCCTATCGCCCCCTCGAACCTGCCGCCAAGCGCAGCACCGAATTTCCCGCAGCCGAGTCGGTTATCGAGCCGGACCACGACTACCGTGCCCTGATCGAGACCAGCGCTGGGACGATTACCGTCGACCTGGAGCAGGACCTGGCGCCGACGACGGTCAACAACTTCGTGTTCCTCGCACTGCAACGGTTCTACGACGGCGTGCCGTTCCACCGGGTGCTGGACGATTTCATGGCCCAAACCGGCGATCCGACCGGGACCGGTCGCGGCGGCCCGGGCTACCGCTTCGGTGACGAGTTCCACCCCGAACTGAAGCACGACCGGCCCGGCGTGCTCAGCATGGCGAACGCCGGGCCGGGCACCAACGGCAGCCAGTTCTTCCTCACGTTCGTGCCGACCCCGTGGCTCGACGGTCGCCACGCGGTGTTCGGTCGGGTCATCGACGGTCTCGGTGTGCTCACGAAACTAGAGCGGGTCGACCTTTCCCGCCCCGGCGGTGCCGAGCCGGACGTGATCGAGCGGGTCACCGTTCTGAAGAGCGACTGACCAGAGCGCGTCCAGGTTCGTTCGCGCGCCTGGCGCGTCAGTCGGCGAGGGGCGCCACCCTAAGTGTGCGCTGGTCCCGTGCCTGCGCCAGGTGGCGCACGAACCGATCGAGTTCCACCAGTTTCCCTTCCGGCTCCTTGCGACTGCGGAACGAAACGGTGCCGCCCTGCTCCTCCCGGTCGCCGAGAATCACGGTGTACGGCACTTTGAACAGCTCCGCGTCGCGGATCTTGGCGTTCATCCGCTCGCTGCGCTCATCGACCTCGCTGCGTAGGCCGGCACCTTGCAACGCAGCGAGAACGGTTCGCGCATAGCCGAGGTGACGGTCGGCGATCGGAACGATGCGAACCTGCTCGGGCGCCAGCCACAGCGGAAAGTCGCCAGCGAAGTGCTCGATCAGGAAACCGATCAGGCGCTCGTGCGTCGACAGCGGGGCGCGGTGCAGACAGAGCGGCGTGTTGCGGCTGCCGTCCTCCGCGACGTACTCCAGCCCGAAGCGGGCAGGTTGCGCGAAGTCCACCTGGTTGGTGGCCAGCGTGAACTCGCGACCGATCGCGCTCCTGATCTGCACATCTACCTTGGGGCCGTAGAAGGCGGCCTCGTCCTCCGCCTCGACGTGAGGAACGTCGTTCTCGACCATTACCCGGCGCACCATCTCCTCCGTCCGTAGCCACAGCTCGGGCTGGTCGACGTACTTGCGGCCTAGTCCCTCGGGCGCATGCTTGGAGAGTCGCATCGAATACTCGTCGATGCCGAACAGGCGGAAGTACTCGAGGTACAGCCCGATCACCGCCAGGAACTCGGCCTCGAACTGTTCTTCGGTGCAGTAGATGTGCGCGTCGTTCATCTGCATGCTGCGGACCCGCATCAGGCCCATCAAGGCGCCTGAATCCTCGTAGCGGTAACAGGTGCCGTACTCCGCTAGCCGCATCGGCAACTCGCGATAGCTGCGCGGTCGCGTGTCGAAGATCTTGTGGTGGAACGGGCAGTTCATCGGCTTGACGAAGTAACGGACGTTGTCGAGCTCCATCGCCGGGAACATCGAGTCCTGGTAGTACGGCAGGTGACCGCTCTTGAGGAACAGGTCCTCCTTGCTCAGGTGCGGCGAGCGGACCCGCTGATAGCCGCCCTTCGCCTCCATCTCCTTGGCGAGCGTCTCGATCTCTTCGATCATGACCGAGCCACGAGGTAGCCACAGCGGCAGGCCAGGCCCGATCTCGTCGTCGAGCGTGAAGATCTCCAGCTCGGCGCCGAGCTTGCGATGGTCGCGCTTGCGGGCCTCCTCGATGCGCCACAGGTGCTGCTCCAACTCCTCTGCGCTGGCGAAAGCCACGCCGTAGATGCGTTGCAGCATCGGCCGGCTCTCGTCACCACGCCAGTACGCGCCCGCCAAGCTCATCAGGCGGAAGTGCGGCGGGACCGAACCGGTCGAGGGAAGGTGCGGCCCGCGGCACAGGTCGGTGAACGCGCCCCCTCCCTGCTCGTAGAAGCTGAGCGGAACGTCGCTCGGCAGGTCCTCGATCAACTCCAGCTTGTAAGGGTCGCGCTGGCCGCGGTAGCGGTCCAGCGCCTCGGCACGCGGCAGTTCGAAGCGCCTCAGCGGCAGGTCGTCGGCGACGATCTCGCGCATGCGCGCCTCGATGATCGGCAGGTCGTCGGGCGTCAGACTGCGCGGCAGGTCCATGTCGTAGTAGAAACCGTGCTCGATGACCGGGCCGATCGCCAGCTTGACCTGCTTCGGCTCGAACCCGTCGGCGGTCATCTGCTCGCGGACCGCTTGCGCCATGACGTGCGCGAGGGTGTGTCTGGCCAGCTCTATCCAGACGTCGTCACGTTTGGTGAGGATGGTGACGTTCGCGCCGGCCGGAACCTCGGTCAGAAGGTCGGATAGCCGACCGTCGACGGTAGTGCCGAGGGCAGCCTTGGCAAGGCCGGGGCCGATCGCCTGCGCCACCTGAAGACCGGTCGCGCCGGCCGGAACGTCGAGCTTGCTGCCATCGGGAAGGGTGACCTGCATGGCGCTGGAGGATAGCACGGCCCCCCATCGCGGTATCCTCGCCGGCATGCAGCTCGTCGCCGTGCTCGGCACCGGTCCCGCCGCCCGCGCCCTCGCCCGTTACCGCGACAAGAACGAACGCCTCTGGCTTCAGCCGGTGCCGGCCGGTCCCGTGGCGCCCGCCGTGCGAGCGTTGCCGCTGTTGGGCTTCGCAGGGGCGATCGTGTTCGGTGATGACGCCCGCCACGAGGCGCTAGGTGCGGTGGCACGCTCGTCGCTGGACGCGGGCGAGCTCGGCTCGATCGACACCGTCACCGTCGCGGGCGACGCGACCCTCGGCGATCACGTCGGCGGCCGCGCAGTGGTCGAGGGCTTGCGTAGCGCCGGTTGGGACCCGCGCGGGTCACGCATCGTCGCCGTCGGCGACGCGGCCACCTTGCGGGCGGTGTTGCGGGAGCTGGCCGCCGCCGGCGCGGAAGACGTCACGCTGGTCGGCGTCGACACTCCGGCGGCGGAACGGGCGGTGCCCTCCCTGCCGAACGGCGTGACGGCGCGCGGGATGGCGGTTCGTGACCCGGCGCTTCCGGCGGTGCTGGAGCGCTGCGACGCGCTGCTGCGAGCCAGCGACCTGCTGCCGTTGGACACCGCCCGCGTCGGGCCGCACCTCACCATTGTCGACCTCGCCCCGGGGCTCGACGGTAGCTGGCGCAAGGCGGGGCGTGCGGGCGGCGCCACCAACGTGAGTTGGGCCGACGTCGAGGCGCACCGCGTGGCGGCTTCGCTGAGGACCGTGCTCGGCGCTGAGGTGGATCCGGGTCCTCTGCTCGAGTTGTTCCTCGCTTCATGACCGCGACGCGCCTCGGCCGGTTCCTGCTGGTGGCGGCAGTAGCTCTGATGCTGCTACTGCGCACGGCGGCGGCGCAGGCCGAAGCGCGTGTTGCGCCCGAAGCGCAGTACAGCGTCCCTTCGTCCCTGGTCCGCGTCGGTAGCGAGGCGATCACCTTCTCTACCCTCGGTTCGGAGGTCAGTTACCTAGCCGGTCTAGGTTGGACTACCGGCTGGGAGCTGCCGCCGCCAGTCGTCGGCGCTGCCGGCACGGTGGCGGTGAGCTCCGAAGTGGCGGCGCTGCTGCGCCTGCCGCGACTCGCGCAGCTGCGCACCGGGCTGGACGGTTCCAGCACCCGGCTCGTGTTCGACCTCGCAGACGTCGACCTGGGCCGCCTCAACGCGGTAGAGCGAGCGGCGTTGCGTCAGGCGGCGCTGCTCGAGCCCGGCCGTACGCTCGTGTGGACGCTCCCAGCGATGGCGCTCCCCTCCGCCCCCCTGCTCGACCGCGACGGCCTGCAGGTCAGGGTGGCGCACGACCGCGACTCCACCCGGGTGGAGCTGGCGGCGAGCGGCGCGCAGGCGCGGTCTTTCCCGCTCGAGGATCCGAGCCGCCTGGTGGTCGACCTCGTGCCGCTCTCGCCCGGGGGCAACGTGTCTGATGGCGCTGCCGAGCCGATCGGTCCCGAGCCGGTGGCGTCCGAGCCGGTCGACCTCGCTGCCGGCGTGACCTACCGGCGCTTGCGTGCGCCGGGCGTCGACGGGCTCACCACCGTGCACCTCGTGGAGCTCGACCCGGAGACGGTCCAGCTTCGCGTGGTGGGGCGCAGCGGGGAGGGACGCACCGTGGCCGGCTGGGCGGAGGGCGCGATCGCGGGAATCAACGCAGGCTACTTCCATCCCGACACCTTCACGGCTATCGGTCTTCGGCGCATCGCCGGGACGATGCTGTCGTGGCCGTCGCGAAGCCGCGCCGTCGTCGGTTTCGGAAGCGCCGGGGCGGTGGTAGCACGAGCCGGTGTCCGCGCCCAGGTGGATGTGGGCGGCGTGCGCGTCGTCGACGTGCGCATCGACGGCGACGGACCGCTCGCCTGGTCGGCAGAGCCGGGCGACCGGGTCGGCTCGCCGCGCACCGGCGTGGTGGTCCTCGGTCCAGGTGGCACGGTGATCCGCAACAAGATCGGTCCCCAGGTCGTGCCTCTGGGTGGCTCGGCCCTGGCCTACGACGCGGAGTTTCGGCCGCTTGCGCTGGTCGAGCCGGGTCAGCACGTCTCGGTGCGAGCTCGCTTGCTGCCCGACGAGCTGGAACGGACCGATTGGGCGGTCGAAGCCGGCCCGCTGCTGGTGCAGGACGGAGGTTCCGCATTCGAGCCGGAACTCGAGGGTTTCGCGCGTGGGGTGCGGATCCTCGACGAGCCCACCCAACAGGCCGCATTGGGGGTCCGGCGCGACGGCACGGTGCTGTTCGTCGTGGCCGAGCGGATGATCGCCGAGGACCTGGTCCAACTGTTCCTCGAGCTGAAGGCCGACGCGGCGCTCCGCCTCGACAGCGGCAGCTCGGCAACGTTGGTTGCTGACGGGCGGACCGTCAACCGCCTACTTTCGCGCGCGGTCGAGAGCGCGATCGTCGCGGTGCCGAACACGACAGCTGAACAGCCCCGGTAGCATCTAGCCATGACGATCTCCGCCCGGACCGTCTCCGCCCAGGCCGTGTTTGTGCGGACCGTGGCAGCCTGTGCCGTGGTGGTGCTGGCTAGCGGGTCAACTCTGGCCCAGCCGGCGCGAACCGAGCTGCGCCTGGGCGTCGCTGGCGCGGCGGTTGCGGGAGCGTGGAACCCGCTTCAGGTCGTCGTGCGCGATGCGCCCGGGGCGACGGTCGAGTTACGCATCGACGCGGGTGGACTGGAACGGGGCGAGGTGCCACAGCTGTTCCGCGCCATCGTGGCCCCGGCCGGCGGCGTGCAACGCATCGACGTCGACCTCCCGCTGGCGTCGTGGAGGCGCATCTCGTGGAGAATCGAGCAGGACGGTCGAGTCCTTGCAAGCGGCGCTCTGGGCGCGCGGGAACGTGACGACCGGCCGCTAGACCTGGTGCTCAGCGACCGGCCAAGCGAGTGGCGAGACGCCTTCGACGATTCCGCCCGGGTGATCGCCGCCACGGCGGCCGACCTGCCGGCACGTGCCGCTGGCTGGGACGGCGTGCGTACCCTGCTGATCGACGGAACCCTCGCTGCGCCGGAGGTCGCCAAGGTAGTCACCGCCGCAACTGCCGGTGTGCGCGCTTTCGTGCCTGCTACCGGACCGGCCGGCTACGCCGGCCTCGCGCTGTTGGTGGCTGACGGTCCGCTGCTGGTCGGGGCCGGGTCGGTCGAGGCGACCCCGGAGGGCGCGGCGGCACTTGCCAGTCGCATCGCTGCCGGCCCATCCGGCTGGACGGAGGTGCTGCCCGCAGCGCTGGATGCGGCCACGCTCGAGTTGCAGCCACCCGGTTGGAACCACCTGCCGGTCGCCTGGGTGGCGCTGGCGACGGTCGGGTACGCCGCCGCCGTGTGGCTGTTGCTTCGCAGCGCCGGTGCGGCGGGAGCTGCGAGTGCTGTGCTGGTCATGGCCGCGGCTGCTATTGCGGCCCCCTACGCCGCACCGGACGAGCCGCAGGCCGAGCGACGCGACGCGCTGGTCTTCGCCGCCGGGGGTTTGGGATTGAAGCTGTCGTGGAGCGAGGTGGCGCGCCTGCCGCACGGCGAGGCACGCCTGGACGGGCTGCTTGCCCCCAGCGACGCGCGTGAGGTGACCTGGAGCGACGGGCGCACCAGCGTGCTGCTAGAGGCGGGGGGGCGCGCTGCGTTCGCTGGGGCTCCGCAGCTGTTGAGCGTGCCGGCGGCCGTGCACGAGGCCCCACCAGGAGTCGCCGCAGGCGCACCGCAGGCGCTGCTGGCGCTGGTGCCTGCGGGAGGCTCACTGGTGCGGGCCAATGACGCCTGGTGGCTGTCACCTGGGCAGGTCGGTACCACACCGTGAAGGTGGTGCCGTCATCGTGACGCGAGACGCTCGGCTAGCCGGTCCGGTCGGGTCGGGCTCGGCGCTGCTGCTCTTCGCCGTGGTCGCGACTTTGCTGGCGAACTGGCCGGACCGTTCCACCGATGCGAACCTCGCCTGGTACGCCGTCGCGCGCGTCCGTGCCACCGGAATTCTGCTGTTGGCCGGATGGGTTGGGGCGAGCGACCCCGGGGCGGCCCCGCGCCAGCGGGCCATGGCGCTGATCGAACCGCTGGCCGCTGCGTTGCTGAGCGCGCCTATCGAGCTGCTCGCCTACTTCGGCAGCGTTCCGGCGGCGTCGCTGGCGTGGAGCGTCGCCGCGCCGTTGCCACTCGCGCTGGCGGCCTTCGGAGTGTCGTGGGCGCTGGCTGTGACCCTTCGGCGGGTGCGGCTCGGCTGGTCGTTACCGCTGCTGTTGCCTGCCGTCGCCGTCGGTCTGGTCATGCTCGACGTGCGGATCGGTCCGGTGCTGTGGATCCCTTGGCTGCTCCCGTTCGCCCCGTCGTGGCCGGCGGCTGCACTGCTGACCTGTGTGAGTGGCGTCACGGCGGCCGTTCTGGCCAGGTCCGCGACCCGCCACGAGGAGGCGGCGTGATCCGGCCGGGCAGAGTCCGGCGCTCGGGTCCTCCGACCCTCACCTGGCACGTGCGCATCGCCGCGTGGCGGCGGCGCAGGATTCGTGCCCGGCGAGCGGCGTGGGCCGCGCTGGCCGCAGCTCTGCTAGGCGCCCTCGCCAGCGGCTTGGCTGCACCCGTAACGCTGGCCGTCGGCGCGACGTTCGCTCTGGTGATCGTTGCGATGTTCGTTGCAACGATCGTTCCCGTCGCCGGGGCGGACCGTTGGGCCCGCTCCTGGATCACCGCGCGCGAAGGCCTCGGCTACCTGACCGCGGTCGAGTCGCGCGAGCGTGACGACCCGTACGGCTTCGGCTCGGCAACGCGAGAACGAGCGCTGGCGCGCCTGCGCGACGTGCGCCCGCCATCGGCCGACGCCTGGTGGCTGCCACCGTTGGTGGCGGCGGTGCTGGTGTTGCTGACGACGCCCTGGCTGGCGCGGGTCGGCGGCTCTATTCCCACAGTCCCCGCTACCGCCTCGGTCGAACGACCGGGTGGCGCGGCCAGGCCCGACGGTCCTGCTCCGGCCGGCGATCCAGCAGGTTCGGACGACGGTGGCGGCGTGGATGCGGCGGGCGCGCCCGCCGAGCGGAACGAGCGGGAGCGCCAGGATGCAGCGCCGGCGCCGGAGGCACGAGACGATGCGGGCAGCGACGCCGGCCGCAGCGGCAGGACCGGCGCGGAAGGCGACAGCGAAGCGCCCGCGCAGGGTGGTGCGGCCGTCGACCGGTTCCTGCGTGAGCTCGGGCAGGCTCGTGAAGGGAGTAGTGGTGGCGCTCGTGACGGTGGCGCGAATCCGTTCGAACCGGCCGCCGGGCCGCCGACCTCCTCCGACGGAGAGCAGACCGGTTCCGACCGGACCGACGCGACGCTCGGCGATCGCCCGCGCAGCGAGGGGCGCGCGCAGGAGGACGTCAGCGGTGCCGAGGTCCAACCTAGCAATGAGGGTACGCCCGGCACCAGCGGGGAGGGTGCCAGCGGGGCTGGTGGCGAGGACGGACAGGCGCGAGGCGACGGTGGTGGAGAGCCGGACGGTTCCGGCCAGCCTGGCGGCGGGGGCGCGCAGGCGGCTGGACCGGAGCGTGAGGTGCCGGTGGGGGCCAACGACGGGGCTTCGGGTGGCGCGAACGACGACCGTAACGCAGGTCGGCGGCCTGGCGATGCCGCCGCTGGGGACGAAGGCGCCGACGGCGGCTTGAGCGAGGGTGATCCCGAGGCTGCGGGCGGGGCGGGAGCGGGTGAGGCAGGCGCGCCTGCAGCTGCCCAGGATGCTGGAAACTCCGGGGGCGAGTCGGCCGGCGCGTCGTCAGGCAGCGAAGGCGAAGGCGAGCCGATGCTCGGATCGCTACGCGGACCGGCCGACCGACTTCCCGGCGACCGTGAGGGAGGACCGGCACCTGCGGTCGGCAGCATCCGCGGTGGGGGCGCTGCGCCCGAGCTGGTTCCCGAAGGGCGGGCCGCGTCGCCGGCAGAGGTGCGTAGTGCCGAGCGTGCCGGCGAGGAGCAGGGGCTCCCAGGCGCCTATCGTGAGATCATTCGTCGATACTTCCGGTGAGCGCCAGCGAGCGTAGCTGCGCGGCGACACGAGGCGCGAGCTGGTTAAGCGACTCTTCGAGCAGCGCGATCAGCAGCGGGTCGTCCGCCAACGGAGGTAGCGCCGCTGACGACAGCGGGCGGCGGCCGACGAGGCGGGGTCCGGCCAATCGGGCCAGCTCGGTCCCGTCTGCAGCGGCGATCAACGCAACGTCGAGCTGCAGTACCAGCACTTCGGTCGGGTCGTCGTCGGGGCGCTCGACTTCGCGCTCCAGCGTCGCGGCGGATACGACTACCGCGACGTCGGCGCTGCTGGATCGCGCGATGCGGGCAGCGCCACTGGCGATCTGACTGCCGATCAGGCCACTGCGGACCTCGAGGAACCGCAGCCGGTGGTTAGAGACGAAATCGTGACCGCTATCCAGCGCCCGCAGGCGTACGTCGAGCCCGTCGGCCGCAGCGGGCACCAGGGCGTTGGCAGGCGCGCCGATCACGGCTGCGTCCGGCGTCGCGTCCTCGAGAGCCGCCGGTACGCAACCGCCTACGGCGAGGAAGAGGGCCGTCACGCTCGTCATCAGCATCGTTCGCATCTTCATGCCTCCATGGTGCCACGTCAGAACCGTGACCGTATTAGGCGGTCCACGTCTCGACCTTAAGCGTTCGTTCATCCGGTTCCGTCGCCGCTATCGACCTGCACCGTGCCGGCGCTGGCGTCGGCCAGGCGGGCACGCAAGCTATCCAACCGGTCGGCGCGTACCACCACGGTGATCCGCACCCCGGCCGCGTCGTAGGCCGGCTCGCCCTTGTCCAGCCCCGGCCAGGCGTCGAGCAGCCGATGAACCGCGTCGACCTGCGAGAACGGCGCGTGGATTCGTACCTGAACGGTTTCGTGCACGACCGTCGAACCTGCGGAGTCCAGTGCTTTCGAGACGGTCCCGCCGTACGCTCGCACCAGGCCCCCGGCACCGAGCTTGGTGCCTCCGAAGTAGCGGACGCAGACGGTGACGACCCGGTCGAGGTCACGCTTGAGCAGCACTTCGAGCATGGGCCGTCCGGCCGTGCCTCCCGGCTCGCCGTCGTCGTCCGACGCCATCGCCTCCCCTACCCGCCAGGCGCTGCAGTGATGGCTGGCACCTGCGTGCCGGGCGCGCAGTTCGTCCAAGAGGGCGCGCGCCTGCTTGGTGCTGGAGGCCGGGGCGACGACCGCGATGAAGCGCGAGCCTTTTACCGTCGCCTCGTGACAGGCTCGGCGGGCGACTGTCGTGAACGGCACGCGCGAACGCTACCACCGGCCGCGGCGCGGCCGTGACAGGCGGTCGCCGCAACCGTGCTAGCATCGCGGCATGTTCGCTTATCGCCCGGTCGCGCCCCGATGTCGCCGACGCCGGACGATCTGACGACGCACTTGCTCCTCTGCAACGTGTTCCCCTGCAACCTGCGCCGTGCGCTGGACCGTCGAGGTGACCCGTGGCGCTGACCCTGTACGACACCAAGACCCGTGAGAGCGTTCCGTTCCGGCCGGTGACCCCTGGCTATGCGGGCCTCTACTTCTGCGGACCGACCGTGTACTCCGAGCCCCACCTCGGTCACGCCCGCGGACCGATCGTCTTCGACGTGCTCCGAAACTGGCTCGAGCACCAGGGGTACCGGGTGCGGCTGGTGAGCAACATCACCGACGTAGGGCACCTCAGCGACGATGCGGACGAAGGTGAGGACAAACTGGCCGCGCGGGCTGCGTTGGAGCGGCTGGAGCCGATGGAGGTGGCCGAGAAGTATTTCTGGGCCTACTTCGACGCGATGGCGCGACTGAACGTGCGTCGGCCGGACATCGTGCCGCGAGCCACCGGGCACGTACCCGAGCAGATCGCCATGGTCGCGCAGCTGCTGGCGGCCGGCGTCGCCTACGAGCGTGCCGGCAGCGTCTACTTCGACGTGTCGGCCTGGACCGACTACGGTGAGCTGTCCGGCCGCGATCCGGACGACCTGCTCGAAGGCACCCGCGTCGAGGTTCGTGCCGACAAGGACGATCCGCGCGATTTCGCGCTGTGGAAGCGGGCCGAGGCGGGGCACCTGATGCGCTGGGACTCGCCCTGGGGCGAGGGTTTCCCGGGTTGGCACCTCGAGTGCTCGGTGATGAGCACTCGCTACCTCGGGGACGAGTTCGACGTGCACGGTGGCGGGCTGGACCTGGTGTTTCCGCACCACGAGTGCGAACTGGCGCAGGCGCGCGCGGCCGGCAAGCGCTTCGCACGGACCTGGATCCACTGGAACATGATCACGCTGCGGGGCGAGAAGATGTCCAAGTCCGCTGGGCACTTCGTGACGCTGGCCGACCTGTTCGGCCGTTACGAGCCGGCGGTGATCCGCTTCCACCTGTTGCGTAGTCACTATCGCAGCGTCGCCGACCTGAGCGAGGACGGGCTGATCGCCTCACGGAACGGCATGAGGCGGCTTCGTGACGCTTGGAACATGTTGCGGCAGCGGGCGGGCGACGCGGAGGCGGACGGACGGTTCGCCGCCAACGCGCGAATCGCCTTCGCAGCCGGGCTGGATGACGATCTCGGCACGCCGCAGGCGATCGCCGCGCTGTTCGATCTGGCCCGGGAAGCGAACCGTCGTGCGGACGAGCTGTCGCCCGAAGAGGCGGCGGACGGTGCCGAGACGTTCGAGCGCCTGCTCGGCGGGGTCCTGGGGGTCGAGCTCGGCAGCGCCGAGTCGAACGTGGAGGCTGCCCGCGAGCGCATCGATGGCCTGGTGGAGATGGTGCTCGAGCAGCGCGAGGCTGCCCGCACCCGGCGCGATTTCGGAGCGGCGGACGTGATTCGCGGGCGCCTGGCCGAGCTAGGCATCGAGGTCGAGGACACGTCCGACGGACCGCGCGTAAAGTTGCGCTGAGAGTTGCCTCGAAAACGCGTTCAATGGTGCCTTGAGCGGCTCGAATGGGCGAAACCGGTGGTCGTCGCGGACGGCGGCCGAGGCGTGCGCGGCTTGCTACTTAGTGGAGCCAGCGGGCGTCGTGTGCGGTACGTAGCCTGGCTGCATGGAGCTCGACCCTGCGGTCGCCTGCGCGGCGCTGCTAGATCAGGACGATGTCGGCGCGACGACCATCGCGGCTCTGTGGCGCGCGTTCGGCTCGTTCGGTGAACTGGCGCGGGCGGCCGAGCAGGGCGAGGACCTCTCCGTGCAAGGCAGCTCCGCGACCGAGCGTCGCATTCGGTCGGTGCGGGCGGCTTTCTCTGACGAGGCGTTGCGTCGCGCGGAGCTGAGCGTGAGGCGGTGGCGCGACTCGCACGACGCGCTCATCGCGCTTGGCGACGATGACTACCCTCCGTCGCTGGCGGCCCTCCACGATCCGCCAGCTCTACTGTTCGTGCGAGGGCGCCTGCCTGCCGGGGTGATGGGACCGCCGGGCCGCTCGCGAGCGGTGGCGGTGGTGGGAACACGCGCCGCCTCGCCGTGGGCGCTTGGTTTCGCTGAGCTGTGCGCGCGCGATCTGACCATGGCCGGCGTAGTGGTCGTGTCCGGCTTGGCGCTCGGCATCGACGGTGCCGCGCACCGGGGTGCGCTGGACGCCTCAGGCAGCGGCGCGTCGCCGGCGGCGGAGGCGGGAACCGTTGCGGTGCTGGCGGGAGGGTTGGACCGGCCCCATCCGCCGAGTCACGCGGGCCTCGCCCGCCGGATCGCCCAACGCGGCGCGCTGATGAGCGAATACCCACCGGGCTGCGAGCCGACTCGTGGTGCGTTCCCCACGCGCAACCGAATCGTCGCCGGTCTGGCCCGGGCGGTGATCGTGATCGAGGCACCGTTCCGATCGGGGGTCAGACACACCGTCGCCACCGCCGCGAACGAGGGGCGCGACCTGTGGGTGGTGCCGCAACGGCCGGATAGCATGGCCGGGCGCGCCGCCTGTCGGTTGATTCGCGACGGCGCCGCACCCCTCAGCTCCGCCGCGGACATCATCGAGGCCTGGGACGGCGAAGCCGCCAGCAAGGCGCCGAACCTGGCACTGCCCGCCGACCCGCTTCAGCGTGCCGTGCTGGCGGCGTTGCAGCGCGACGGTGCCGCGAGCGTCGATGCCCTGGCTCCGGCCGGATCGTCGCTTGGAGCGGTCCTGGCGGCGTTCACAGCGCTCGAACGGAGCGGCCGGATCCGACAGGGGTTCGGTGGGCTCTGGCACCTCGCCTGAAGCGGTCGTTTCGCCACGGTTTCTCACCTGTTGCCGTGTAGAATTTTGGTGTGAGCACCGTAGAGCGATGGGCGGCCGCAGGATCGGGCACGCGACAGACCGTGGCCAGTAGCGGCACGTTCCGCGGCGCGTCGCTTCACACGTCTGGAAGGAGACGTTCATGACTCGTTTTCTGGCAGTCTTACTTCTGGTTGGCGCCGTCGGGACCGCGGCAGTTGCGCAGAGCCTGACGGTCTGGACCACGTTCCAGAGCCCGACCATTGAATACCTTCAGGAGGACGTCGCAGCCTTCTCGGCGGCGTTCGGAGTCCCGGTCGAGATCGTCAACATCGACCTGAACGAACTCAAGCAACAGATGCTGCTTTCCGCCCCACAGGGTGAAGGTGGCGATGTGCTGGTCGGGATTCCCCACGATCAGATGGGTGAGATGGCGGTCGGTGGCGTGGTGGCCGACATGAGCAGCGCCGCGACGGACGCCTATCTGAGCGATCTGAGCGAGCAGGCCAGGCTGGCGTTCACCTACAACGGCCGCCTGTTCGGCCTGCCGCTGTTCGTGGAAGGTCCGGCGCTTATGTACAACCGCGAGCTGATGGCCGAAGTACCGGCGACCTACGAGGAGCTGGTGGTCCTGGCGCAGGATCTGACGACCAGCGACACCTTCGGGTTCCTGTACGACGTCAACAACTTCTACTTCAGTTACGGCTGGCTTCACAGCTACGGCGGGTACGTGTTCGGCCGGGAGGACGGCGCGCTGAACCCAGCTGACGTCGGTCTCGCCAACGAGGGCGCCGTCGCAGGCGCCGAAGCGCTGCGCGCGCTGCGTTTCGAGACCGGCTTGATCCCCTCCGGCACCAACTACGACGTAGCCAACGGCCTGTTCATCGACGGCGCGTTGGCTATGACCTACAACGGTCCTTGGGGCGTGCCCCAGGCGCGTGAGGTTGGTGTCGACGTCGCAGTCGCGCCGATGCCGCCGTTGGCGGACGGTACGCCCTGGTCGGGGTTCATGGGCGTACAGGGCGTGATGGTGAACGAGTTCAGCGAGAACCGCACCGGCGCGTTCAACCTGGCGAAGTGGCTGACCCGCAGCGACGCGCAACTGGCGTACGCCACGCGCGAGGGCCGCATCCCAGCTTCGGAAAGCGCGCTGGCGCAGGTCGCGGACGACCCGATCGTGGCCGGATTCGGCCGGGCCCTGCTCGACTCCGAGCCGATGCCGAACATTCCGCAGATGGGTCAGGTGTGGGGACCGATGGGCAACGCCCTCAGCGTGCTGACCGACGATGAAGCTGCCGACGTGAGTGCCGTGCTTAAGCAGGCGGCCGATCAGATCCTCGGCCGCTAGCTTCGGGCCCGAGGAACAATCCTGCCGATTCGGAGCTGCGGCCAGGGCGAAATCGCCCTGGCCGCAGCCGTAAGGGCCGACGGAGCGAACGCGACCAACGTCGTGACCGTAAGCAGGAAAGGGACGCCGTGGATCTGAGCCAACCGCTCCGCGAGCACCTCCCCCGTAAGGGCAGCGGCGGGCTGCTTGCTTCGCTGGGGCTGATCGTTGCAGCATTTCTGGTCGCCGTCGTCGCTGGACTCGCGACCGTGCTGGTGCTTCGCCTTGTCGCGCCACAGGCACCGACCTGGCTCGGGCTGGTCGGCGGGCTAGCCGTGTTTCTTCCCACGCTTCGCGCGATGGCGCGCCGGTTCGCCTGGATCGTGCCGTGGTACTACCTGCTGCCGGCCCTCGTGTTCCTGCTGACGTTCACGCTGTTTCCGGTGATTCTCACGGTGGTACTCGCCTTCACCGACTACTCTGGCGTCCGCAACGGCCAGTTGAACGTCGCTAGCGAGACCGCCATCGTCGCCATGACCGAAACGCGTGACGCGCTCACCATCGCCGACCCACGCGTGTTCGACTGCCAAGACCTGCGCAACGGCTGCCGCGGCGCCCGGGCGCTGGTGTACGGCTCCGGCACGATCGAGACGGTAGCGGTCGCCCTCGACGGCATGCGGCTCACACTGAGCGAGGAGCTGCCGGCCGGAGCCGAACCGCGCACGGTCTCCCTGCACCTTCCTGACCTCGGCTTCGCCATCGACGTTGACGTACGTGACGTCGACGGTGCCACGCTGATCCTCGATCGAGCCCCACCGTTCCCACCCGATCTGGAACAGCTGGTCGTCGAACTCGTTCGTCCGACCTTCGCCGTGCGAATGAGCGGCGACGACGGGCGGCGAATCGCGCTGGGGGAACCGTTGCCGGAAGGTTTCGAGGCGGTCTCGATCGTCCGCTATAACGACTTCGGGTACCTGGGAGTGGCGAACTTCCGCACCATCCTCGCTCAGGTCGACCGGGCGCTTGGACCGGTGTTCGCATGGAACGTAGGGTTCGCGTTCGTGACGGTCGGCATCAACCTGCTCGTCGGCCTGTTGCTCGGCGTCCTGCTCAACAACCCCGACCTGCGCCTGCGCGGGCTTTACCGCACGCTTCTGATCCTTCCGTGGGCGCTGCCCAACATCATCACCATCCAAGTCTGGCGAGGTTTCCTGAACGAGAATTTCGGCGTCGTGAACCGCCTGTTGATGCTGTTCGACGTCACCGAACAGCCGATCAGCTGGCTGCTCGGCAACGCCTGGTCGGCGCGCGCCGCGGTACTGCTCGTCAACCTTTGGCTGGGATACCCGTTCATGATGGTCGCAGTGCTGGGGGCACTGACCGCGATCCCGCGCGAGCTGTACGAGGCGGCCCGAATCGACGGCGCTACCGCTTGGCAGGGGTTTCTCAGGGTCACCGCGCCGCTACTGCGCTCGGCGATGCTGCCGATCACGCTCACCGGCTTCGCTTTCAACTTCAACAACTTCAACATCATCTTCCTCCTCACCGATGGCGGTCCCGCCGTCGACTGGGGTACCGCGACCGCGCGCGGTACCGACATCCTGATCAGCTGGGCGTACAACGAGGCGTTTCGCAGCCAGGGCGGTTACGCCTACGGGCTCGGCTCGGCGATCAGCCTGTTGATCTTCGTGATCACCGTGGCCGTCAGCCTGGTGAACTTCCGCGTCACCGGGGCGCTCAAGGAGGAGCCGGCATGAGGCGCAGCGACCTGCCGATCCCGATCCTGTGGCTGGTGGCGGGCGGGCTCTTCTACCTGGTCTTGGCGACGGCGCCAGAGGTGGTCGTGCGCCAGCGCTTTCTGGTGATTCCCGGTGGCTGGTGGCGAGCGTTGGCGCTGCTGACCCTCGGAATCGGGGTGGTGGGTGGAACCGCCTACCTATGGGGTCGCTCGCGCCGCCCGCTGCTGGCGATGCGCTTCGCGCTGGCCGCTGGCACGCACCTGTTGATGATCGCCGCGGTGCTTATCACTATCTACCCTGCCGTCTATCTAGTGGCGGTATCGCTGAATCGCGCCAACTCGCTGACCGGTGCGCTGCCGCGCGAGGGAAGCGTGTTGGTCCGTGCCGGCGTGATTCCCGACCCCAGCGCGTTCTCCTGGGTGCAGTACCAGAAGGTGCTCGGCGCGACGCACCTGCTGTGGTTCCAGTGGGTATTCGTCGCGATTGCGGTGGTGGCGGTGGCGTGGCTCGTCGGAGTCGCGGTGATCCACCGTCAACGGCCGATGAGCGCCACGCGGCTAGACCGGCGGCGACGCTGGGGGGGTTTGGCGCTGTTCGCATCCCTCGCCGCCCTGGTGCTTACGATCACGCCGGGCCAGTTCTACTCGGTCGGTGCCAGCGGAGAGCGCGTCGGGGTATCGGGCGAGCGGATGGTGGTGCTGTTCATCCGAAACACCCTGCTGATTTCGGGCATGACCGGCCTGTTCGCCGTCGCGATCGCCACCACCGCCGGCTACGCCTTCGCCCGGATGCGCTTCGATGGGCGCTACGGCACGCTGATGACGTTCGTGTTCGTGCAGATGTTTCCCGGTTTCATGGCGCTCGTGGCGATCTACTACCTGATGAGCTACCTCGACCTGCTCAACACCTTCACCGGGCTGATCCTGGCCTACTCAGGTGGGGCGATCGCGTTCAGCTCGTGGATCTTCAAGGGCTACTTGGAGTCTGTCAGTCCCAGCCTCGAGGAGGCGGCGCTGGTCGATGGCGCGACCCGCTGGGGGGCCTTCGTCCGCATCATCCTGCCGATCAGCGTGCCGATGCTGCTGTTCATCTTCCTGCTGCAGTTCATCGGTACTTATAGCGAGTTCATTCTGGCCAACACGCTGCTGATCGGGATCGAGAATTGGACGGTCGGAATCGGTCTGCGTAGCTTCACGCAGCGCGCCTTCGCGACGCAGTGGGGCGCGATGGCCGCCAGCGCCGTGCTCGGTTCGCTTCCGATCCTGGCTATCTTTTACGCCTTCCAGGACGCCCTGACCGGGCAGTACCAGTCGGGCGGCGTCAAAGGCTGAGGCCGACTGAGAACCCGCTCCGCTCTGGTAGCCTTCGACCGTGAACTCCAACGATCCCGTGGCTACGGGAACGCTACTGTTGCTCGACGGGACCGGAGCCGGCGCCAAGCCGCTTGGTGACCCGAACGCGCTGGACCGGCTGCTGATCGAGCTGGCCCACAGCATCGAAGGCCGCGAGTCCGGCACGCCTGTCCGGCACGTCGAAGCGGACGGAAGCAGCCACGCGCTGCTTCTCGACGAGGCTCACCTGATCTTGCACGCGTTTCCCGAGCAGGGCCGCTTCGCCTTCCAGGCGTTCAGCCGCCACGCGATTGCCGACGCCGAGCTGCAACGTACCGTCGGGGAGGCGCTCGACGTTCGGCGTTCCGAGAGCTCGCTGCGGCGTCGTGCCGCCGGCATGCCGCGGGATCAGGCGGCGCTGTTGCGGCGGCTTGTCGGGGAGCGCGCCTGGGCTCGAACCCGCCTGGTCCCCGCGCCGGTTCCGGAGGCCGACTGAACCGGCGCGTGCTATCGTTCACGAACGAGATTAGCCCCATCCGTGTCCCTCCAGGAGGCAGTTAGTGGCCCACACCATCCTCGCCCTCGACCAGGGCACGACAAGTTCCCGGGCCATCCTATTTGGTAGCGACGGCGGGGTTCTCGCCGTCGCTCAGAAGGACTTCGCGCAGCACTACCCCAAACCCGGCTGGGTCGAACACGACCCGAACGAAATTTGGAGCAGCCAGTCCAGCGTCGCGACCGAGGTGCTTGCGCGCGCGAACCTAGCGCCGCAGGACGTCGCGGCCATCGGCATCACCAACCAGCGGGAGACGACCGTACTGTGGGACCGCACGACTTTGCAGCCGCTGCACTCCGCCATCGTGTGGCAGGACCGGCGCACCGCAGGGATGGTCGATGGTTGGGTCGCCAACGGGCTGGGAAAGCGCATCAGCGACGTCACCGGCCTGGTGCCCGACGCCTACTTCTCCGCCAGCAAGATCGCCTGGATCCTGAACGACGACCCGGCGCTGCGCGCCAGAGCCGAAGCGGGCGAGCTGGCGTTCGGCACCGTCGACTCCTGGTTGATCGCCCGCCTCACTCGCGGCGCCGTGCACGCCACCGACGTGAGCAACGCCAGCCGCACCATGTTGTTCGACATCCACGCACTCGAGTGGAGCGACGAGCTGCTGGAAGCGTTCGACATTCCGCGCGCACTGATGCCGCGCGTGGTGCCGAGCTCGGGTGTGGTCGGGAACGTACCCGCCTCCTGGTTCGGAGCGGAAGTGCCGATCGCCGGTATCGCCGGCGACCAGCAGGCCGCCACCTTCGGTCAGGTTTGCTTCCAGCCCGGGCAGGGCAAGATGACCTACGGGACCGGCGGGTTCATGGTGATGAACATCGGCAAGCGACCGATCGCCTCGACAAACCGACTGTTGACCACCGTCGCCTGGGACCAGGGCGGCGTCGACTACGCGCTCGAAGGCAGCATCTTCATCGCCGGCGCGGTAGTCCAATGGCTGCGTGACGGCCTGGGCATAATCCGCAGCAGCGACGAGGTCGAGGACCTCGCACGCCGAGCGCCCGACAACGGCGGCGTCTACCTCGTCCCCGCCTTCGCAGGGCTGGGCGCGCCGCACTGGGACCCCTACGCGCGTGGCGCCATCCTGGGGCTGACGCGCGGCAGCGGCGCGGCCGAGATCGCCCGTGCCGCACTCGAGGCGATCGCGCTCCAGACCCTCGACGTGATTCGGGCGATGGAGGCGGACGCCAAGATCCGCCTGCACGAGCTGCGTGTCGACGGTGGAGCCTCGAACGACGACCTGCTCCTGCAGATCCAGGCGGACCTGCTCGGCGTACCGGTGGTGCGGCCACGGATCACCGAGACGACCGCGCTGGGCGCGGCGTACCTGGCCGGCCTCGCGGTCGACTTCTGGTCAGACCGCCAGCAACTCACGGAACAGTGGTCGGAAGGCGCCCGCTTCACCCCGGCAATGGCCGATGGTGCACGCGACAAGCTCCTGAGCGGCTGGCGCAAGGCGGTCGACCGCGCCAAGGGGTGGGAGGAAGGAAGCTCGTGAACGACGATCCACGCGGCAAGCGGCTAGAGAGCCTCACCGATCGGAACTTCGACCTACTGGTCGTCGGCGGCGGCGCGACCGGCGCCGGCGTGGCCCTCGACGCGGCCACGCGCGGCCTGAGCGTCGCGCTGGTCGAACGCGACGATTTCTCGGCCGGCACCAGCAGCCGCAGCACCAAGCTGATTCACGGCGGCGTCCGCTACCTAGAGAAGGCGGTCAAAGAGTTCGATCGAAGCCAGTTCGCGCTGGTGCGCGACGCGCTGAGGGAGCGCGCCGTGCTGATCCGGATCGCGCCGCACCTGGCTCGCCCGCTGCCGTTGGTCACGCCGCTTTACAACTGGCTGCAAGTGCCGTACTTCCTGACCGGCCTGAAGATGTACGACTGGCTGGCCGGCAAGTCGAACCTGCACCCCAGCCGCTTCGTCGACGCCAAGGAGGCGCTCGAACGCTTCCCGATGCTCAAGCCGGACGGCCTGCGCGGCGGGGTGGTGTACTACGACGGCCAGTTCGACGACGCCCGCATGAACGTCGCGATAGCCCTCACCGCCGCCGAGCAGGGCGCCACCGTCGTCAACCACGCCGAGGTAACGGCACTGCGCAAGGAGGACGGCAAGGTTCGCGGAGCGCTGGTGCGCGACCGAGAGAGCGGGCGCGAGCTCGAGGTGGCGGCGAGGGTCGTCGTCAACGCCACCGGACCGTTCACCGACAGCCTGCGGCGCATGGAAGACCCCTCCGCAGCAGCGATGCTGACGGCCAGCAGTGGGATCCACGTCGTCCTCGATGCGCGCTTCAGTCCGCCCGAGACCGGCCTGTTGATCCCCGAGACGGAGGACGGCCGGGTGCTGTTCCTGCTGCCGTGGCAGGGCCACACGCTGGTCGGTACCACCGACGTGCCTGCCGAGATCGAAGTGCACCCCAAGGCGTCGGAAGAGCAGGTCGAGTACGTGCTTCGGCACGTCCGCAAGTACTTCCGGGTTCCCGTCGAGCGTGGCGACGTGCTCTCGACCTGGTCGGGCCTGCGGCCGCTGGTGTCCGACCCGGACGCTGCCGACACCGCCGGCGTGTCCCGTGATCACGTGGTGAACGTCTCCCCTAGCCAACTGGTCACTATCGCGGGCGGCAAGTGGACGACCTACCGCCGCATGGCGATCGACGCCGTCGACGAGGCGCTGCGGGTCGCCGGTTTGCGGGCCGCGCCGTCCCGCACTGCCGAGCTGCCTCTGGTCGGTGGTGAGGGCTACACCCCTGCCGGCGCCGGCGAGCTGCAGGAACGGTTCGATCTCGAAAGCGACGTCGCGAGTCACCTCAATCGCGCCTACGGCGACCGGGCCCACGTCGTCGCGGCGCTCGCCCGTATCGAACGGTTGGGCGAGCGGCTTGCCGACGCTCACCCCTACCTCGAGGCGGAGGTGGTGCACGCTGCCCGGCACGAACTTGCCCGTACCAGCGTCGACGTTCTTGCCCGCAGGACCCGGTTGGCGTTCGTCGATCAGCACGCCGCGGTCGCCGCGGTAGAACGGGTCAGCGAGCTGCTCGCCGCCGAGTTGGGGTGGGATGAGAAGCGCACGATGGCTGACCGGGCGGATACCATGGCGTACCTGGTGTGAGCAGCGCCCGGCGGGCCGCTCGCACCCGCGAGCCGGGATGGCGGAATCGGTAGACGCTGCGGACTTAAAATCCGCTGGCCGCAAGGCCGTACGGGTTCGAGTCCCGTTCCCGGCACCACCGTCGCAGACCGGCGGACTCGATCGAGCTCGAGCCCGGATCAGGCTCGATCGATTAGCCTCATCCCGCGTGCAGAGCTTCCGTTCTACGCTCGGGAACGAGGCAACTCCACGTGTTCGTCCCCGACGATCCCGTCGGCGCCCCACTCCAGGTGTCGCCGGCCCAGTTCACGATCGTTGATCAGCCAGGTGACGACGTAGCGGCCTGCAGCGTGGTGCCGTTCGATCGACTCCTCGAGCCGGACCAGCCAGCAGGCCTTGCGCTTCGCAGCGCTCCACGTCATCGACGAGATCGGCTCGCCACGCAGCAGTTGGTCGTGGCTGAGGACCAGGACGCCGTCGGCGGTCTGTTGCAGGTCGCGCTCGAGGCCGTGGAGCCCGGCCTCGAACGCGTCTTGAAAGCCGGCCAGGCTGTTCTCCTGTCTCAGGAGCGGCACACCACGATGACCGAAGAGCAAGCGGCCTTGCGAGAGATCGAGATTAACTCGGCGACGATACCCGCAACGCGGCTCGCTTGGCGCTGCGACCTGTCCTGCTTCGGCGCCCCCCAGGAACGAATCCTAGGGGGCGCTGCGCCCGGCTGGCGCGAGAGGGCCACGCCGGATCGTGACAGCTAGTTCCGACCGGCCACGGAGTGGCGTCGGCCTAACGGATGGAGAACCAGCCCATAGCTACGGTCACTTCGCTTTCCTCGCTACCGATGGTGACAATCGCTTCCCAGAGGCCAGCCGGGATGTTCGAGGTGCGCAGGTTGAAGATGTACTGGTCGTCGTCAAGATCGTAGCGCCAGACGGTCGAGCCTGCAGCTTCGATCGTGTCTACGCTTGTTCCCGCATCCGGTTCGCCAACCTTGTAGAGGGTGAGTCGGAGCTCCTCAGCAAGCTCGCTGCCCCAGTCGCCGGAATGGAACTTGATCGGGACCACCGAACCCTTCTTGAAGCGGCTCGAGCCGTCGTCCTTGACCGGTGCCAGGAGCGGCATGACCTCCACGCTCGCGCACGAGATGAACTCGATCGTGACCTCGACGGTCGCGTCTTCGATCCCCAACTTCGCACCCTTCGTGTTGCTGTGGCTGACGGCGTGCGGCAGGAACGAGCGAGTCACGGTGCCCTCTGGCACGTCGCCGCTCGCGCCGAAGGTCATGGGGACGATGACCGTGAAAATGGGTTGGTCGGCCGCGTCACGTTCGGTCCATTCGCTTTGGGGAGGTACGTCCACCTCAACTTCGTCCGATCCGATCCATGCCAGGCTCGGATCGGTAGCGGTGGCGTCGAAGAGATGCGTCGAGTAGACGGAGAACGTCGATGTGCCCGCTTGGCTTCCCTTGGCCGTGTAGACGACGTCGACAGGCGCGGTCCCTCCGTCGCTGCACACCTGGAGTTCGCCGACGCTCCCTTCGAGGACAGCGACACCATCGAGGTCCGATTGGGTCCGCAGAGACCCAGTGGTGGGCACGGTCGTGACGACTCCGTCGGTCACCACGATCCGGTCGCCGAGCGAGGGCGACGCCTGCAGTCCGCAGGCAGACAGCACTGCTATTGCGCCTAGGAGAATGAGGAACCGCAATTGCTTCACACAACCACGTCCTTCCGGGTTCCGGTCGGGTGCGCTACTGGCTCAGCCTATCCCAAGCGCCCAGTTACGGGATCAGGCTTCGAGGCCTCCGGAAGGTCCTCCACGGAGAGAATTCGTGGAGGAAGCTGGAACAAAACGATTCTCAACCAGCTGGGCTTACAAGGCTCTTACAAATGCTGCGAAGGTCGTGCGCGCACGCCTTGTCGTCTGGTAGCGATGCGGGGACTTGAACCCCGGACCTCACGATTATGAGTCGTGCGCTCTAACCAGCTGAGCTACATCGCCGCGCTGGACGTGCATTCTCGAGGTCGCGCTAGCGCAACACCACACGATCTCGAGCCTGGGAAGTGTACCCCACGCCCCGCAGCGAGGCAAGCGGTAGCGTTCCCAGTTGCACGATGACCCACCTCGAGCACCGACGTTTGAACACGAGTCACCTCGACGAATCCGACGGCATCCCATCAGCCCGCGCGAAGCTCGAAGAGAACGCCGGTAGCGCTGTGGACTGGAACGTTCCCGCCGCCTCGAGGGACCTTGCGAAACCCACGAACTGAGCCAACGTAGGCCCCATCATGAGGTTGCCGAGCACCGATGCCGTTGACAGGCTCGACTACTCTCCAGCGCGTCTCGCGTCAACACAACCTCGCGCCGTTCCATACGGGTTACGTACACGTACTTGCGCGCCGGAAGAAAATACGGTGATCATTTTCGGCAAGAAGAATGATTTGGCCTAACCGGAGTGCGTCGCTACTGGAAACCTGCTATGATGCGTACCGTTCCAGGGGAGGTGGGTGTTCGGCCCACCGGTCGGGAGGCAAGCGAGAGTGTCAGATTCCACGCTCATCGTCACCTTCATGGTGTCCGACTCTCGTTACGGAGTACCCCTGTCGCAGGTGCGCGAGTTACTGCGCCTAGCGACCGTCACGCGGCTGCCGGTCGGCTCGCCCGTCATCGAGGGCATCGTCAATGTCCGTGGCCAAGTGGTTCCGGTGCTAGACGTGCGCAAGCGCTTTCGGCTTCCCGAAAACGACCCCCACCCGTCCCAACATCTCATCGTGGCCCAAGCTGGCTCACGCTTGGTCGCGCTGCGTGTCGATCGCGTACTCGATATCGACGAGGCCGATCCGGAGGACATCGAGGAGGCCGCTGCCATCACGCCGCGAGCGGAGTACGTGAGTGGCGTGGCGAAGCTTCCAGACGGCATGGTCCTGATTCACGATCCGGCCACATTCCTCCATCACTCCGAAGGCCTAGAACTCGACGCGGCGCTCGATGCGTCCTCTACGGCACACGCTTGAACATCAAGGTAGCGGTCCACACGGAATTCGAGGCCGTGGCCGACTTGGTACGCGCCAGGACGGGGCTGCTACTGCCCGCCTCGCGCCAGGGCGACGTCACAGCAGGCATCCGCACCATCATGGCGAAGGCAGGAATCATCGACGCCGCTGAGTGCCTCCGGCGCCTCGAAATGGATCCGTCCCTGCTTGACGAGGTGATCGCCGAGTTGACGACCGGCGAGACGTACTTCTTCCGTGACTTGGGACACTTCGAGTTCGTTCGGGACCAGGCGGTTCCCGAAGTGGGGCGGCTGCGCGAGGCGGACCACACCTTGCGCGTTTGGAGCGCCGGCTGCGCAAGCGGTGAGGAGGCCTATTCCCTCGCCATCCTGTTCGACGAGATGGGCCTCGGCGGGCGCGTGCGAATCCTCGCCACCGACATCTCGAGGAATGCGTTGGCGCGAGCTCGCCTGGCCTCCTACGGCGCATGGTCGCTCAGGGGCGACGGGGCGCGGCTGGCCGGTCCGCACCTGCGCCCCTCTTCGGGTAATCGCTTGGAACTCCGGACGCGACTTCGTCAGCGAGTCGAATTCGCCTATCTGAACCTTGCGCACGATAACTACCCCACGTTCGCAACGAACACTTGGGGCATGGACGTGGTGATGTGCCGTAACGTGCTCATCTACCTCGACGCGACCACGGTACGCGCTGTGGCCCGCCGCATGCATGACTCGCTCGCACCTGGCGGCTTTCTCATCACGGGCCCTTCAGACCCCCTGCTCGGCGACTATGCGCCGTTCGAAATGCTGATGACGCCCTCCGGCATGGTCTATCGCAGGCCC
>Ga0326597_10000363_pt1 | contig 83522 bp, 56 predicted proteins | sample RVTome_12_FD_203789 | JGI IMG/M metagenome (GOLD analysis project Ga0326597, IMG submission 203789) | Soil microbial communities from uranium-contaminated site in the Upper Colorado River Basin, Wyoming, United States - RVT100D185 | ecosystem: Environmental > Terrestrial > Soil > Contaminated >...
CCACGGCCAATTGACCGTGCACTTCCTGCCCGGCTACGCGCCCGATCTGAATCCGGACGAACTGGTGTGGAGCCATGCCAAGCGCACCGGCAACGCGCGCCGGCCGTTGCAGAAAGGCGAGAAGCTGGAGCCGCGCATCACGGATCAACTGGCCGGCATCGGCCACAACCCCGCACTGGTTCGCTGGTTCTTCAAACATCCGAGTGTAGCCTATATTGCTGACTTATGAGTAACTTTGAGAATGTCAATTTTCAAGATGCATCACCGCCCGGGGAGAGGGGCGGTTGCGGTTGGGTGCGACCGGCTATCCGAGGCCGAGAAGCCCTGCGCCCGCCAGGCGCCGTCACAGCCCGCTTGCCCGCGGCGTTCCAGTGGCGGAAGACCGAGAAAGGCGGGCTCGGGTGATGTTGCGCGGTCTCGGGTCGGGATGGGGACGCGGCGGTGGCGGCGTTGTGGTCCTCGCGGCCCTTCTCATGGGGTGGATTGCTTCGTAGTCTGCGGTGATGAAGCCCCTCTGGTGCGCCCTGGCCGTGGTTGCCGGGTTCTGCCTCTGCCTAGACCACGGCCGCTACCGATTCATGCCCGCGTGTGTCACCCGCCAGCTCATGGCGCTGCGCTTCTTGCAGCACCGGCAATATGGCGATCAGGCCGCGGTCTCCTCCGCCATTGCCCGGCTGCAAGAGAAGATCGAGGGCCAGCTCACCTGGGATGTGCGCGTCGTGGACGTCTACATCCGGCGCGTGTTGATGTTCGCGGAATCGGGGGCGGTGGAGCGCATCAAGCCGATCTGGTTGCGGCGAGTCCTCGACGCCCAGATGAGCGACGGCGGCTGGAGCGGCACCCGGCCGATCGTGGCGGCGGGTCTCGCCACCCCCCTCTGCTTCACCCAGAGTGGCATTGCCTTCTGCGTCCCGCGCAGCACCTTCCACGCGACGGCGCAGGGGGTGCCCCTGATGAGCCTCCTCCTACGGAACGGTGGGTAGCCATGCCCGAGCTTCCCATCCTCATGTACCACGACGTGCAGCCGGACGGCGCTGCCATCGCGGGCGTGGCCCTGGAGCAGCGGCCGTACGTCCTGGACCGCGCCGTCTTCGCCGCACACCTCGACGCGATGGCCGGCATGCGCACCGTCACCGTCGGGACCCTGATCGGCGACGCCGCGGCCTCCGGTCGGACGGTGGTCCTCACCTTCGATGACGGAGACGTGAGCAACTATACGGAGGCCTTCCCGGCGATGGCGGCGCGCGGGATCGCCGGCACGTTCTACGTGGTGGCCGGCCGGGTGGGGGAGGAGGAGACCCTGTCGTGGGCGCAGATGCGGGAGATGGCGGACGCCGGGATGGAGATCGGCTCCCACACCCTGACCCATCGCGAGCCGTCGACCCTGCCGGACGAGGAGGTGCGTCATGAGCTACGGGAGAGCAAGCGGGTCCTGGAGCATGGCCTCGGCCGGCCGGTGGTGAGCCTCTCCTCGCCCACCGGCTTCTTCAATCCGCGCATGTCGCGGATCGCCCGGGAGGAGGGGTACACCTCCGTTGGCTTCGGCCACTACGGTTATGTCAGCCCGGCGACCGATCCCTTCCGCCTGAACCGCATCGCGATCAAGCGTGCCACGCCGCTGGCGGAGCTGGAGGCGATCCTGCACGGCGATCAGGCGGTCGTGCGGCGCCTGCGCCGGGCGCAGATGGTGCGCAACGGCGCCAAGCACCTCCTCGGGGTGCGGCGGTATCTCGCCCTCAAAGGGGCGATGCTCAAGCTGAAAGGGGCGGGATGATGGCCCGCCCGGTGCACCAACCCGCGACTCCTGACGAGGTGGACCGGGTGCGCGTCCGCCTCGCCGAGGAGTTATCGCGGCTCCCCGAGGTGGCAGCCGCCTTCCTCCACGGCTCCTTCCGCGACGGACTCCCCTTTCGTGATGTCGACGTGGCGATCTTCCTTCACGAGGGGTCGGAAGAGCTACGCGAGCCTTGGACATGGGAGGCGAAGGCAGCGGTCTCTCTCACCCAGGCCATCGGTCTACCGGTGGACCTGCGCGTGGTCAACGATGCGCCTCTGGGCGTGCTCTTCCACACGACCGATGGCGATCTTTGCTGGGCCTATGACGAAGCAGCGCTCGCCGACCGTGTGGAGGCGATCCGGCTCCGCTACTATGACTTCCAACCTTTCGCGGACAGGAACTTGAAGGGCATGCTCGATGGTTAGCCCGCATTTCCTACCAGACTTCGTCGCGAGGCGGCGCGAGGGTGCGCAGACGCAAGGCGCGCGCTGGCCCGAGCGCGCAGGCGTACATGACAGTACATCGACCACTCGGGGCAAGCGCAACGCAGCAGAAGTGCGGCCTCGCGCCGCCGCAGCAGGAGGCGGGTGAGAAATGCGGGCTAGGGTCAATCGAGAACGGATTCGCTTCCTGCTCGGGGAGATGCGGCGGGCGGTGGCGCAGGTGCGCGCGCACCTTGGGGTGGATGATGAGCGGCTGCTCGCCGACCCCGTCAGCCTCGGCAGTGTGAAGTACAACCTGATCGTGGCGATCCAGGCGATGATCGACGTGTGTAACCACATCGTCACACGCAAGGGTGGGCCGGCGCCGCAAGACTATGCCGATTGCTTCGTCTCCCTGGGGAGGGTGGCGGGCTGGTCTGCGGAGGAGGTTCAGCGGTTCCAGTTGATGGCACGATTCAGGAACCTTCTTGTTCACCTCTATTGGCAGGTCGACGATCAGCGTGTGGTGGCCACCTGTCGTGCTCACTTCGACGACTTTCACCGTTACCAAGAGCTACTCGCGCCGTTCCTGGATGGAGAGACCTGAGGGCCGTGCATCGCGCCGTACCCGTGCCACGACGTGGGCCATGCGCAACGCCCTGACCATCGACCTGGAGGACTGGTTCCACATCCTCGACGTGGACGACGCCTACCCGGTGACGGAGTGGCGGAATCTCCCGTCGCGGGTGGAACACAACACGGAGCGGCTCCTGGAGCTCATGGAGGCCGCCGGCGTGCATGGGACCTTCTTCGTCCTCGGGTGGATCGCCGAGACCTACCCGGACCTGGTGCGCCGGGTCGCGGCGGCGGGCCACGAGATCGCCTCCCACGGCTATGGCCACGAGCTCGCCTACGCGATCGGCCGCGACGCCTTCTGCGCAGATGCCCGGCGCTCCATCGGCGTGCTGGAGGAGGTGACCGGCAGCAAGGTGCTGGGCTACCGGGCGGCCGGCTTCTCGCTGGTGCCTGGCTGTGAGTGGGCCTTCGACTGTCTGTCGGAGCTGGGCATTCGCTACGACTCGTCCCTCTTTCCGGCGGCGCACGGTCACGGCGGTTGGCCGGGCGCCCAGCGTGTGCCCCACGATCTTCTGCTGAGTGACGGCAACACCCTGCGGGAGTTCCCGATCTCGGTGCTCCAGGCCGGCCCGCTCGCCGTGGCGTTCTGCGGCGGTGGCTACTTCCGGCTCTTCCCGTACCGCTTCATCCGCTGGGGGATTCGCCGGCTCAACGACCGGGGGGAGCCGGCCATGGTCTACCTCCACCCGCGGGAGATCGACCCGGGTCAGCCACGGATGGACCTGCCGCCGATGCGGCGATTCAAGAGCTACGTGAATCTGAGGACGACCGAGCGGAAGGTCCAGCGACTCCTCCGGGACTTCGAGTGGCGACCCGCGGCTGCAGTGCTCGGTCTGGTCGGGTAGGGGGTGTTTGCGATGGTCCGATCTCCCTCCCCCTGTCCCCCCCTCCCGGGGGAAGGGGGGAGTTGCCCCGAGGGTCTGGAGTCACGCCCCCTTCCCCCTGGTGGGGGAGGGCCGCCTGCCTGCCGGCAGGCAGGGGGTGAGGGGGGCGGTCGATCGTCGAGATGGGTTCGTGAATCGATGACCGTCCAGCACGCCTTCACCGTCGATGTGGAGGACTGGTTCCACATCCTCGACTGCCCCCAGAGCCCGCGGCCCCACCAGTACGACTCCTTTCCGTCCCGCGTGGAGGTGAACACCGGGCGCGTGCTCGACCTGCTCTCCAACCATTCGGTTCACGCGACTTTCTTCGTCCTCGGCTGGGTCGCAGATCACTACCCGCGGCTGGTGCGGCGCATTGCCGCGGAGGGCCACGAGATCGGGGTCCACGGCTATCACCACGTCCTCGCGTCGACCCTCTCGGACCGTGAGCTGGAGGACGACACGCGGCGCGCGGTGAGCGCGGTCGCTGCGGCGGCCGGGGTGGCCCCCGTCGGCTACCGGAGCCCGGGGGGCTCGCTGCTGCCGCGCCAGCGGTGGATCTTCGATCTCCTCGTCGAGCTGGGCATGGCCTTCGACGCCTCGGTCTATCCGCGCCCCGGTGGTCTGGCAGAGGCCGAGAGGTATCCCGACCGCCCCTACGTCATCGCCCGTGCCAGCGACGCCGCGCTGTGGGAGTTTCCGTCGACGGTGCGGCGGTGGTGCGGGGTGCGCTGGGCCTTTGCCGAGGGCGGGTATTTGCGCCTCCTGCCGCTGCCGTTGGTGCGCCGCTGGTTCCGCGAGCGCGCGGCTGCCGGCCTGCCCGTGAGCTGCTGTATCCACCCGCGCGAACTCGACCCCGATCAGCCGCGACTCCCCCTCGGCCCGGTCAAACAGTGGCGCACGCGGGTCGGCCTGCCGGGGATGGAGGGGAAGGTGCGGGAGCTGCTCGCAGAGGTCGCCTTCGGCCCGATCGGTGAGGTGCTGGCGCAATACCCGCCGCCGATGTGAGACAATTTCTACTCATGGACGCCCGATTGGCCGAAGAGCCGGGCGGGCGATTCTCTGTTGGGATTCCCGGGTAACCAGGTATAGTTCTCGCTTCGCGCTGGCGAGTTCCGGCTTATCTTGTTGTTTCACAATCTATTTGGAGTTCTGTTTCATGGGTTTGTTTAGTCGTAAATCGCAGCCTGCCCCTCCGTCCCCGGCCGCCCCTGCTCCGCCGCAGCCGGCGGCACAACCGGCCGAGCCCACCGTGGTCGAGCCGAAGGGCAAGAACAACTACCTCATCGTGATCCTCGATAGCTGTCGCTACGACACCTTCATGGAGGCGGCGCCCGAGTTCGTCAAACACCTGGGAGAGGTGGAGCGCCGCTGGTCCTACGCCTCGTGGACCGCGCCGTCGCACTACAACCTCCTCACCGGCCTCTTGCCCCACCACAGCCCGTCCCACGTCTACGCCTCGGAGTACTACAAGAAGGATTTCCTGCGGTACAACGACCGCCTGGGTTCGGACGGCATCGAGTTCAAGAAGATGGTGCCGGAGATGTACCTGCCGAGCTTCCTGAGGCGGAAGATGGGCTTCTCCACCCACGCCATGGTGTCGTTGCCGGTGCTCAACCCCAAGACCACCATCAACCGCGACTTCGACTCCTTCGAGCTGATGGCCAAGCACAACGACATGCGCGCCATGCTGCCGAAGCTCCACTTCTCCACCGAGCGTCCCTCGTTCCACCTCCTCAACGTGGGGGAGACCCACTACCCCTACGCCCTGCCCGACGAGGATCCCAAGGAGTGGCCGCGCATCTCCGGGGTGCACGGCGTCTTCAAACACCTGGATGACCACGTGGTCGGCGGCAAGCTGGTGGAGGATGAGAAGGAGGAGAAGTTCTTCGACCAGGACAAGCTCGACCAGCTCCGCCAGCGCCAGATCGACACCGTGAAGTACATCGACGGGGTGTTGCTGGAGCTCTTCGATCGGGTGCCGGAGAACACCTACATCACCGTCACCTCCGACCATGGCGAGTTGTTCGGCGAGGAGGGCTACTTCGGCCACGGCCCCATCAACCACGAGAAGGTCTACGAGGTGCCCTTCGTGGAGGGCAAGATCCGGTAGCCGAGCCGAATCTACTCAAGGGTTCGCTCCGATGCCTTGCCGGGTCGGAGTCCGCGGTGCTGACGAAAGGTCTTCCATTCGCAGCACGCCGGTGCGGATGGGCGGCCTCTACGCGGCGCCGCATCGCTCCCGGCCATAGTTGGAGCCGGCGGGGCTGGGCTCACGCCCGCGGCCGTGGCACGCTTCCGCTTCCGACCATCCGTGGCTGACCTTAGGAGGACATCGTGAAGAAGGCCTTGATCACCGGTGTGACTGGACAGGATGGGGCATATCTCGCTGAGCTGTTGCTGGACAAGGGGTACGAGGTCCACGGGATCAAGCGGCGGTCCTCGTCCTTCAACACGGCGCGCATCGACCATCTCTACGTCGACCCGCACGAGGGTAACGCGCGCTTCTTCCTGCACTACGGCGACCTGACGGACGCGACCAACCTGATCCGCATCATGCAGGAGGTGCAGCCGGACGAGGTGTACAACCTGGCGGCCCAGTCGCACGTCGGCGTGTCCTTCGAGACCCCGGAGTACACGGGCAACGCGGACGGCCTGGGCACGTTGCGCCTGCTCGATGCGATCCGGCTCCTCGGGCTCCAGGATCGGACGCGGTTCTACCAGGCATCCACCAGCGAGCTGTTCGGCAAGGTGCAGGAGGTGCCGCAGAACGAGCGGACACCGTTCTACCCGCGCTCACCCTACGCGGCGGCCAAGCTCTACAGCTACTGGATCACGGTGAACTACCGCGAGGCGTACGGGATCTTTGCCTCTAACGGCATCCTCTTCAACCACGAGTCGGAGATCCGCGGCGAGACCTTCGTCACCCGCAAGATCACCCGCGCCGCGGCGCGCATCTCGGTGGGTCTGGAGGAGACCCTGTTTCTCGGCAACCTGGACGCGAAGCGCGACTGGGGCTACGCGCCGGAGTACGTGGAGGGGATGTGGCGCATCCTCCAGCACGCCGAGCCGGACGACTTCGTCCTGGCCACAGGCGAGACCCACTCGGTGCGCGAGCTGGTGGAGCACGCCTTCACCGCGGTCGAGCTCCCCGTGGAGTGGCGGGGCGAGGGTGTTGACGAGGTCGGGGTGCAGGCCGGCACGGACCGGGTGCTCGTACGCATCGACCCGCACTACTTCCGGCCCACGGAGGTCGACCTGCTGATCGGCGACGCCTCCAAGGCCAAGGAGCTTCTCGGTTGGCAGGCGCAGACGACCTTCGCGACCTTGGTCTCTCGCATGGTGGCTTCCGACCTCGATCAGGCGAAGCGGGAGGTGCACATGGGCAGCTATACAGGTGTCTAGCGGCCGTCTCTTCCGGTGGAACGGAGGCCTCGGGCGACTACGTCGCGACCTCGCGCAGCGACGAGATCTTGCAGAGCGCCGAGTAATCGCGATCCCGGTGCAAAACTGGCTCCGCTGCCTCAATGGCGGTGGCGGCGATGACGCAGTCGACGACGGAGCGGACGGTCAGTCCGTGTCTCCGTGCGCTGCGGTAGAGGGTGGCCGCGGCAAGGTAGGTGTCGGGGGCACGTGGCTCGATGAGCGGAAAGTTGAGAAGGTCACCACGAACCGTGGCGAAGCGCCGTGGTTGGCGGATTCCCTGGAGAATCTCCGCAAGAATCAAGCCGGTGAGATAGACGGGGGCGTCTTCTTCGATGGCGTGTTGGAGAACGCGCGTCTCGACCGTCTCTTGCGCGTTCAGGAAGTCGACCCAGACGCTGGTATCGACGATCATCGGGCGTTGTCTTCCCGGAGTTGCGCGAGATCCCCTTCCCACGTGCCGGCAGCTCGATGGCGCAAAATCTTCTGGCGAGCGGCCCGTTTCACGAAGGCCTCGAGGCTGATGTGGATGGCCTCCCGTTTCGTGGTGGCGCCGGTTAGGGTCATGACTTCTGCGATGAGCTTGTCGTCGAGAACGATGTTGGTGCGCGCCATTGCAGTCTCCCTGTATGGGCCAAGTATGTGTATATAGTCGCCACACTATACACCTCGTTGCTTGTCTGACAACGACCTTGCTACGAGCACCCACGGTGACGTGTGATCCTCTGAAGGAGTCGGCCGTGAGCATGAATATTGGCGGTTCCGTATACGTCGCCGGCCACCGTGGCCTGGTGGGCTCGGCCTTGGTGCGGGCGTTGGCGCGCCATGGCTTCACGAACCTGCTGGTGCGCACCCACGCCGAGCTGGACCTCACGGATCGCGGCGCGGTGGATGCCTTCTTCGCAGAGCAGCGGCCGGCGTATGTCTTCCTGGCGGCAGCGCGGGTAGGCGGCATCGTCGCCAACGACACCTACCCGGCGGACTTCATCCGCGACAACCTCGCGATCCAGCTCCACGTGATCGACGCCGCCCACCGCTTCGGGGTGGAGAAGCTGCTCTTTCTCGGCAGCTCGTGCATCTACCCGAAGCTCTGCCCCCAGCCCATGCGGGAGGAGTACCTGCTCACCGGCGCCCTGGAGCCCACCAACTCGGCCTACGCCGTGGCGAAGATCGCCGGCATCGAGATGTGCCAGGCGTACCGCCGGCAATATGGCTGCCACTTCATCTCGGTGATGCCCACCAACCTCTACGGCCCCGGCGACCACGACGACCTGGAGACCTCCCACGTCCTGCCGGCCCTGATCCGCAAGTTCCACGAGGCCAAGGAGGCGGGTGCGCCGACGGTGACCATCTGGGGGACCGGCTCTCCGCGCCGCGAGTTCCTGCACGCCGACGACCTAGCGGAGGCGTGTCTCTTCTTGATGGACCGCTACGACGAGCCGGGGATCATCAACATCGGCGTCGGTGCGGACGTCACCATCCGCGAGCTGGCGGAGATGGTCGCGGAGGCCACCGGGTTCCAGGGTGAGCTGGTCTTCGACACCACCAAGCCGGACGGCACCCCGCGCAAGCTCCTCGAAGTGACCCGCCTCACGGCCCTCGGCTGGCGAGCACAGATCCTGCTCCGGGAGGGGATCCGCCGCACGGTGGAGGAGTACCGCCGGGCGATCGCGTAGTGGTGGGGATCGCCCGGAACGTGCTCTTAGATTCCAGCGGCCGTCGCCGCCTCGATCCGTGGCGATGTGAAGCAACGCGATGACTGTGTCGTGAAATTTTACATAAAGCCATTTCCATCCACAGCTACCCATTTCGCGTTTTTCCCCTGCTATAGAATCCGCTTAACACCAGTATCAGCGTACCAACTGCAAACAGTACGAATGCAATTGCTCCAGAAGCTGCTCGATTATTAATGTTATAAAAAGCTAAGAATGGACCTAATATCTGAATTATTAGACCGCAATTTTGATATATCTTCTTCGCCAAGATAGAGTTTCCTTTCTACGGCGAGCATTTGGAGATCGATTTGTACATGTCGCCTAACAGAGCGCCGGCGACGACCAGTAACACTGCCTTCGCAATTTCCGCAGCACCGGCGAAAGCAGCTGCGCCAAGTCCCGCTACAATCCTTCCTACCGAGGCGCCAACGTGGAGACATCCTTGTTCGTCTTCGGAAGAAAAGACATCGTTTCCTATTGCTACCGCTATTAGAAACACTGGAAGTAGAAAAAATAATACCAATATGGAGAGCGCTATTACTGCCAACGCCCCGAGTGGAATAGCAGCAAAAACAGCGATGATCATTGCCGCGGCTGCTGCACCTCGCGCCACACCTGTGAGTAAGGCGAGAAACGAACCATCATTGCCGCCGCTAATCTTGTAGGCGCCCGCTCCCGTCTCCGCGTCGAAGATGATGTAGCCGGCGCCGGTCCAGCCGGGGACGGAGATGGCGTCCGTGTGGGTGATGACCTCTTTGCCGGCGTTGAGGGCGGCTTGGATCTCGGAGAGTACCTCCGGGTCGTGGTGGAGGTTGGGCAGCGTGTTGGCCTGATTGGCGGCGGTGAGGTGGTAGATGCGCTGGCCGGCGAGGTTGGCCTTGGCGAGGGCCTTGACCGCGGAGATCGCTTCGCCCGGGTTGTTTGGGCTCACGAACATCTGTTCGGGCACGGCGTGCTCCAAAGCAGACGAGAGGATGCCGGTCTGGAAGACCAGGTCTCGACGCTTGCCTGTATCCCCGTCACTGGAGTCCGAGACGCCATTGACCGCGTCGAGGTCCATTTGGATGCCGCCCGGCGCGATGGTGCTCGGGAAGCCGAACAGGTAGTGCACCTGGGGGACGTAGCCGTAGGTCCCGACGGACGGCATCAGGCTGTGGTGGCCGTGGCTCGCCAGGGCGGTGACATGTGCCAACGCGGTGTACTGGGCGAAGTAGCCCAGGGTGCCGGCGTAGAAGAGATCGCCCAAGAGGTCCTCGCGGGTCAGGGCGCCGATCCGGTTGGTATCGCCGGACTCCAGGGTGGCCTTGGTGGCGGTCACCTTGTCCTGCAAGGTCTGGAGGATCGCCGGCGAGACACTGCCGCCGACCACCGCCACCGACAGGTACGAGCCGGCGGGCACCGGCGAGGTCTCCTGCTTAGCCGCGGTCTGTCCCGGCATCTCGATCCGGAAGGTGAAGGGGAGGTCCTCACCCAGCCCCATGGGGCTGCCCTGTTTCATCACCACGCCGTTCACGGCCAGCTCCGGGATCACGTGGATCAAGTACGCGGGGAGGCTGCTGGGAAGCTGGGAGACATCCGTGATCTCGCCTTCCGGCAACCACGCGAGTAACGCCTCCTCGTCGGCCGCGGTCGCGGGCTTGAAGGAGAGGGTCACCTTCTGATTGTTCACCGCGGGCCACGGCAGGGTCAGGGGTTCCAGCCACTGGCCGGCGGCGTCCCTGTCCCATAGGAAGGTGACGCGATGCTGGAGCTGGCGTGGGATCTCGGCGTACCGCGCCCCTTCCACCACGATGCGGTTGGGAAGCGAGGAGGGCAGTACCGGCGCCTCCTGAATGATGGCGCGATTGCCACCGATCACCTCGCCCACCGTCGGGTTCGTGAGGTTCTCGTCGATGTAGGTCTCGAGGGCGGCGCTCGCCTGGGCCTGGGCGTCCTCGAGGATGGACGGATCGAAGCCGGTGGCCCAGCCCTCCGTCTCGTTCACGGCGCCGCTGTCGAGGAAGGACTGGGCCAGGGTCGCCGGGTCGATGCCGGAGATGGCCACCGCATCCAGCCCCGGCAGAAACTCGTATTGCTTGTAGCTCGCATCCAGGGCGACCCAGCTATCCGCATCGCGGTTGATTGCCCCGCGGGAGGGCTGGTAGTCGATGGCGGCCTCGACCCAGATGTGCTCCATCCGCGCGTCGCTGACCCGGCCGCCGGTCACGACGCCCTGGATGGGAATGCCCCCGGACGCGGCGAAGTGCAGTGCCGCCTCCGGCGTGGTGAAGCCGCCGGCCCAGTTCTGGAAGTTGGTCGCCGGGACGTCGATCGTGCCGTGAACGTAGCGCGCCGGGATACCCGAGGCGCGGAGCAGGGCGATGAGCAGGGTGGCGATGTCGAAGGCGTTGCCCCGCAGGCTCCCCAGGGTGAGGTCGGCGTCCTGCAGGGCCCCCCAGGTGGGGAGCCACTCGACGTGGTGGCGTACCCAGTGGTAGATGGCGACCGGACTGTGGTTCAGCTCCGCCGCCTTCGCGGCGATCGCCGGGGAGAGCTTCACCTCGGTGGTCCCGGCGAGGTAGGCAGGGTTATCGGCGCCGGGGAGGTTGGCGTAGGTGAAGTCCCCCAGGGCGGCTAGCTGTACGGCTGGGTTGCCGAACAGGCCGGCGCGATTGAAGTCCCCCTTGCTGCGCTTGGGTCGGTTCCCAGGATCGGGCTTGACGGTGGCGTTGGGGAGGGCGTCGGGGTCGAAGGACTGGTGGCTTGGCTTGAGCGGCTTGCCGTCCAGGTCGCGACGCACGTCGGCGACGCGTGCTTGCCGTGCGGTGGCGTTCGGTGCCCGGTCGATGGCGTCGAGGTTGGTCAGCAGGGTGGCGAGCGCCTGCCGGTGGGAGGCGACCTTGGATTGATGCCGCACGAGGATGGCGGCGGGAAGGCTGCGCCCCTGCAAATCGGCCTCGACCCGGGCGAACTCGGTCTGGGCCTTTTCATCTAGGGTGACCACCTGACGGCGCAGCGCGACCAGGGCGGCCATATCCGGGCTTCCGTCGCCACCGACCGCGAGGCGTTCGTCCAGGGTGGCGAGGTGCCGAGACACCTCCTGCAAGGTCTCCGAGAGCGATGCCTCAACACTCGGGCCGGCCGGCCGGGGGCGTTTGGCCACCGCCCGGGCTGCATAGGCCGCCGGTGCCACGATCTGCGTGGCGAAGGCAACCACCACGACGACGGCGATCGCCCGGAGCAGGCGCTTGCGGCGGCGTAATCGATGGAGGGTCGGGTTGACGATGGGCGTCTTCATGCGTGGCGACTCCTGGTACGCAGGTCTGGGTAGTCCACGGTTTTCTTAGCGGGAACAGAAAACATTTCGCATCGTGCCCGGCGGGTTGAAACCCGCCCTACACCTAGGGCCGACTTCAGTCGTCCGTCGAGACTGCCACCGCGATTGATCAGCCATTTTCCGCTCCCGTTCATCGCCGGCCGCCGTCTCAGGGCAGGGTTGCGTCGTAATCTTGTCCGTCGTCGACGATGGTCTGGTTCGCTCCCTGGCTGAGGGGAACACCAACCCGTACCGCGCCGGTGCAGCTCCCGCCCTGGGCGTCGTCGGCGGTGAACTGGATCTGGTAGACGCGCCCATTGCCGCCGCTGGAACGCTCCTTGCGGAGCTGGACGTGATCACCGTCGATGATCGCATCGGGGCTGGTGGCGCCGTCGCCGGTGTCATTGACCGGCTCGTCCTGGGTGACTCCGGTAATGGTGACGGTCAACGGATCGCCGTCCGGGTCTGTGATGCCGGCATTCGCGACGACCACGAAGGTGTGATTGGGCGGCCACAGGACCATGTCGAGCTCCGAGCCTGGTGAGCCGCAATCTGGCGGCTCGTTCGGAATCTGGGCATGGATGGTCACGGTGGCCGGATCGCTGGCGAGGATCCCGTCGTCGACGATGACCTGCGCGATGTAGAACCCCGCCTGGTCGGGGACGAAGGTGGGCGTTACATCGCCGGCATTCGTGAAGGTGGCAGTGCTGCCGGCAGGACGGCTGGTGAAGCTCCACTGGTAGCTGAGCGCGTCGCCGTCGGCATCGTGGCTGGCCGAGCCATCCAGGGTCACGACCTTGCCGACGATGACCGCCTGGTCCGGACCGGCGTCCGCCACCGGCCGGACATTGAGGACGTCCAGCACCGCCGTGTCGGGATCGCTCGATGTCAGGCCGTCATGGACGATGATCTGGACCACAAACATCCCGTGGGCGTCGATCTCGAGCATCGGTGTGACATCGGTTGAATCCGAGAGCTCGCTGGTGCTGCCGTCGGGACGGCTGAGGATGCTCCACAGGTAGGTGAGCGGATCGCCATCGGCATCGCTGCTGCGCGAGCCATCCAGGGTCACGAGGTCACCGACGGACACCGATTGGTCGGGCCCGGCATTGGCCATCGGCTCGACATTGAGGACCGTGAGCGATACGGCATTGGGCGCGCTGTCCTCGATGCCGTCGTTGACCACGAGCTCCGCCACGAAGGTGCCGTGGCGGTCGATCACGAGGGTCGGCGTGGCCGCGCTGGGATCGGACAGGGTGGTGCCGCTGTCCACGGGGTGGTCGACGAGGGACCAGCGGTAGGTGAGGACGTCACCGTCGGCGTCGTGGCTTGCCGAGCCGTCCAGGGTGACCGTGTCGCCGAGGTGCACCGCCTGATCGGGGCCGGCGTCGGCCACCGGCGCCACGTTGCCCACGGTCAACACCACCGTGTCCGGCGCGCTGTCGACGGTCCCGTCGTGGACGATGAGCTGGATCTCGTAACGGCCGTGGGCGTCGACCATGAGGGCCGGCATCACCGCCGACGGGTCCGACAGCGTGCTCGTGCTGTCCGCGGGCGCGCTCACCACGGACCACCGGTAGGTGAGACCATCCCCGTCGACATCGGTACTGCCGGAGCCGTCGAGGGTGACGAGGTCGTCGATGAATACCGGCTGGTCTGGACCGGCGTGGGCGACCGGTGGCGTGTTGATGGCGGTGACGGTGACCGTGTCGGGAGTGCTGTCGACCGTACCGTCGTTCACGATCAGCTCCGCGAGGTAGGCGCCCTTCTTGTCGATCTGGAGGGTCGGTGCGACGGCGAGGGGATCGGAGAGGAGGGCGCGGCTGCCGGAGGGGACGGAGAGCAGGGTCCAGCGGTAGGTCAGGGGATCGCCGTCCGGATCGCTGCTTGCGCCCCCGTCGAGGGTGACCGTCGCGCCGACCGCGGTGGTCTGGTCGGGGCCGGCGTCGGCGAGGGGCGGTCGGGTCGGAACCGGCAGGACGGTGAACACATCCGATCCCAGCCGTTTCCACCCGCGATCACCGGCTACCTGCAGGACGCACGCGTAGGCACCGGTCTGGAGCCCGGCGGTGGCGACGCCTCGCACGTCGGTGAGGGTCTCGCCGCCGGCGAGGTCCACGGTCTGCAATGCCTCGCCGACCACTGCACCGCTGTCCATGTCGCCCACGAGGTGGCGCAGGGTCAGCCCCGTCGCCTCGGCAGTCGACAGGTTGGTCGCACTCTCCGTGCAGAGATTCGTCTCGCCGACGATGAGCTCGGCGAGCGTGACGGATACGTCACCCGCAAGACCCTGGGCGTTGCTGCGTGCCACCTCGAAGACGGCCTGGCTGGTGCTCAACTCGACGCCGGTGGTCGCGTCCCGGCCGACCAACTCCACGGTGTAGAGGCCGGCCGGCGCATCGACCAGCACGAGGAGTTGGGCGAGGTCTCGATGGCCGCCCGGCTGGAGGTTCGTGATCGGGGTGGCTGCTGTGAGAACGACGGTCCCGATGGGATCGGTCACCGTGACCTCTGCGACGCTGGGGCCCTGGATCACGTTGGTCGTGACGTTGCGCACCCGCCCGCCGATCTCCAGCGTATCCCACGCCGCATAGACCGGCCGGTCGGTGAACAACGATGTCGTGACGGTCGGGTCGGTCGCGTCGCCGGAGCGGATGCGGAAGATCGCCTCGCCGTCGGCGACCAGGCCGCCCACACCATTGAGCAAATGGGCCAGCAGGGTGTGGTCGCCGGCATAGGTGGCCGCGGTGTGCCACTCGGCGGTGAACGGCGCGGCGGCCAGGCCCGGAAGCGCGGTCACCGGGATCGACGGCAGGTCGGCCACGACGGCGCCGGCGGCGTCGATGATCGACAGCGCCAGGGTGCCGTCGAAGGGGGCGTCGCTGGCGTTGGTCACCGTGGCCGTGATCGCCACCGGCGCGTCGGGGCCGTACTCGGGGGCGTCCAGGGCAAGCGTCACCGCCATGGCGCTGGAGGCCAGGAGGTCGGGGATACGGATCGGGACCTGCACCGGCTGGCCAAGATCGAAGCTGTTGCTGAAGCTCAGGAAGGCGTCCTGGAAGGCGGGACGTAGCTCCCCCTCGGTGAGGCCGTGGAAGAGGAGGTCAAGCCCGATGCTCTCCCCCTGGATGTCGACCTCGGCGAGCGACCAGACGTACTCGACGGTACCGTCGCCGCGGTCGATCACCGTGGTGGGCGGGGGATCGGCCGAGGAGAGGTCGACGTCGCCGCGGGTGACTAGGTGGGCCTCGACGTCGATGCCGCCGCACACCACCGGGAAGGAGAAAATCTTACCGTTGTTCTTGTCCGTCCAGATCAGCAGGCGGTTAGCCAGGCGATCGTAGAACAGCACGTCCATGTCGCTCAGAGCCGGGTCCACGTCGGGGCCATAGAGCACCTGCTGCACTTCACCGGTGTCGCCGATGATCTGGACGACGACATCTTCCTCGCCGCCGGTCTTGAACGGCAGCAGCCGGGTCGGCGCAAACAACAGGTTGTTGGCGCAATCCGCGGTGACGTCGATGCCCTCGAACTCGAATATGGCTTGATCGAAGTAGTTCGAGACCTGTCCCGCAGGAGTCACCCGGACAACGTCGCTGTTGTGGTTGAGGATGTAGAAATTGCCAAAGGCATCGATGGTCAGCCCCTGTGGGGACGAGAGCCCGGACGTAGATACGACGTCGACCGACCCGTCGGCGTGGATTCGCGACAGGGTGTTGGAGCTGTCCACCGCATAGAGACGGTCGCTGTAGTCGATGGCGACCGCCGTCGCCGTGCCCTCCAGGGTCGCCAGGGTGGTTACCTCACCCATCGGCGAGATCTTGAGCACATCCCGGGCGTTGGCGGTGGATGAACGGCCGACGGCGTAGATGTTGTCGTGGGAGTCGACCGCCAGGCCGTTGCCGATGGAGAGGCCGGTGACGAAGTCGCTCACCATCCCGTCCGGTGTGATCTGCACGATGCGAGTGGTGTCCGCGGCGTAGATGTTGCCACGGCTATCCGCCCCGATGGCGCGTCCCTGGGCTCCGGAGATCGCGGCCAAGGTCGTACCCGCGGCGTCGATGCGGGTGATGGCGGTGGAGTCGGCACCGAGCACCCGGAGAGCGCCGCCGACGGCACGATCACCGGGGAAGACCCGTGGCTGCGCCAGATCGATGGTGCCTTCCGCCTGCGGGCCGACATGGAGGGTGTTGCTCAAGGTCCCGGCGGTTTGTCCGTTGTCGACTCCCACCTCCACCAGGTAGTCACCGCTGGTTGTGGGGGTCCAGGCGCTGAAATCCACGGCAACTCCCCCGCCATCCAGACCGAGGGCCGGCAGCGTGGCGGTGGCCGTGAACACCAGGTCGCCCGGCTGGATCGCGGGCGCCGAGAAGATCGTGTTTAGCTTGAGCACGCTGTCGGCGTCCGGCGTGGAGGCGAATAGCGTTCCGTCGTCACCGAACGCCAGGTTGCTGATCCCCCCGGTAACGACCTCGAGCGGCGCGAAATCCGTCCGGGTCCCCGCATCGAATGACGCGAGATGTGCATTGCTGTAGTTGACGAACAGGGTTCCGTCCGGCGCGAACGCCAGCGACTTCGCACCGGCGACATCGGCCGCGATCAACGACAGCGAGCCATCGTCGCCCAGGGTGTTCACCACGCCAGCGGCACTGTCGGCGATGTGGACCAGCCCCGAGGCATCCACCTCGACGTCCGTCGGGCTCACCAGGCCGCTGGCGATCTTCTCGTACGAGCCGTCCGGCGAGAAGCGGACCAACGCCCCTTGGTTCGTGGAGACGCTGAAGAGCTCTCCCTGGGCGTTGCGACCCAGCCCGCTTGCGTCGGGGGCATTGTACGATCGGATGATGCTGCCACCCGCGCTCATCTCGACGACCTGTGTACCATTGGCAGCCGTTACACCGCCGTCCGCCTCCAGCCACATGTACCGCACGCTGGAGACATCGGCGAAGGGCTCGAGGCGGCCATCCTCCGTCAGGCGGCAGAGGCTGTTCGGATAACTGTTCGCCACGATCAGGCGACCCGAGCCGTCGAACAGCAATCCTTTCGGCTGGACGATTCCCCTCCGGCGGTCGGTCTCCGCGTCGCCGGCGTCATAGTACGCGAGCTCGTTGCGACTCTGGTCGCCGACCACCCAACCACCATCCGGCGCAACGGCCAGGGCCTCGACGTTGGCGAAGCCGGCGGCGAGATCCATGATGACACCGGTGGAAAGGTCTAAGCGCTTCACACTGCCGGGATTGGTGAGCAAGGCGGACTGTCCCGCCTCCTTCACCAGGTGCTCATAGCTCCCGGTCGCGAGGATCACGGGCAGATGGGCCGGGTCCGTGAGACGGACGATCGTGCCATTGCCGTTAGCGACCACCAGCGCGCCGTCATCCGCCACGATCATCCCCTTGGGTGACGCGAGATTCGCGAAACGCGTGTCCAGCGTTCGATCCTCGTGGTAGCGGGCGAGCACACCTTGGCGGGTCACGATCCAGAAGCGGCCCACGGTGTCGATATCCACGCCATCGAGGTACTGGTTGGTCAACGGCTCGCCGGTGATCGCGGCGCTGACGTTCCCGGCACTATCGATGTGCTTGAGCACGCCGTAGGTGGTGACATAGACGCCACCCTGGTCATCGAGCGCCAATCCCCTCGGGCTATTGAAGGAAGCGAAGGCAGTCTCCGTGCCGTCGGGCGCAAGCCTCACTATGCGGCCGGTGAGCTGGCTCGTGGCCCAGAGGTTGCCGGCGCCGTCGACGACCATGTCGTAATAGACGGGGACCGTGAGGTGGGCGTATTCGGCGATGGCGCCGGAGGCGTCCACGGAGTAGATCGTGGTCCCACCCCATTGAGCCACGAGGAGCTGGCCTTGGCGGGTGATGGCGACCGCTCCGGGGGTAAAGTCGGTGGTTGCCACGACGGTGCTAGTCCCCGTCGTATCGATGTGCACCACCTGGCGCTGACCGTAGTTGCTGACATAGAGACTGCCGTCGGAAGCCACGGCCAGGCCGTAGGGGTTGCTCAGGCCAGACGCGGCGCGCGTGACGACCCCGGCGGCATCGATGCGGGTGACGTAGCCGCGACCGCTGAGGATGACGAGGTCGCCAGCGGCCGTGGACCGCATCGCGCGCGGGTCCTCCAGTCGGGGCTCAACGTGGGGCGTGATGTCACCCAGCGCATCGACGTGGCTAATCCGGTTGCGGGACGTCTCGCTGACCAGGAAGCCATTGCCATCCGGCGCGTGAGCCATGCTATAGGCGCCGGAGAGGCTACTGCTCAGGGTCGTCTTGCTACCGTCGAGAGCGACGTGGCTGAGGCGGACGCCGCCCTCCAGCACGTCAACGCCACCGTCGTTCGCGAACAAGATGGCCCGCGGGTTGTTCAGACCAGAGGCCACGACCGCTCGCGAGCCATCGGCGGCCAAGCGGACGAGGTTTCCCCACCCCGAGCTCCCGACGTAGAGGTCGCCGGCCGCGTCGTAGGCGGCCGCGGTCGGTTGGTAGATCGTCGGACCGACCAGCACGGAGACCGTGCCGGTGGGCGTGACGGTGACGATCTCGTTGCTCGCGACATTCGACACCACGAAGTGGCCGTCCGGCGCGATCTTGACGTCGTAGGGCCCGGCCAGTCCGGTGGCGACGGTGGTGACCGTCCCGTCGGGTGTCACCTTGACCAGCGCGTTGTCGCCATAGCTGGTGACGTAGAGGACGTCGGCGGCGTCGATGGTGATCCCGTAGGGCTGGTTGATGCCCACCACGAAGGTGGAGAGGACGCCGTCGGCATAACGGGCGATCCTGTTTCCGCCTCGGTCGGCTATGAAGATGGCGCCCTGACTGTCGACGATCATTCCTTGGGGTCTGGAAAGACCGCCCGACAGGATTTGATTGACGGCGCCGCTGGGCGTCACCTCGTACAATGCGTTCTTGTAGGCGATGAGCACGCGGCCATCGGCCAGGGCCTCGATCCCCTGCTGGCCGAACGACAATCCCGTGGGCACCTGGGTGCGCGTCCCGTCGGGGGCGAGCCGTACGAAGCTTGACACCCAGTTCAGGACGTAGACGTTGCCCTGACCGTCCACATCCACGTCGACGGGGCTGTTAAAACCGGAAGCGAGCTCCGCAACCGTGCCGTCCGGGGAGATCCTGGAGACGGAGTTCGCTTGCTGGTTGGCGACATAGACATTCCCGTCGGCATCGACGTCGATCCCGCGGGGGGAGTCGAGACCCTGGCCGACGGCGAAGTTCTCCACCTCGACCAGGTCGGTCCGCGGTGCATACCCCTCGTTCTTGAGGGACACGCGGGCGGTCACCGTGGAGGCGGCGATAGGTTCGTTGCCGCGGTTGGCGAGGGTCGCCGAGATCTGCACGGGCTTTTGCGCCGCCAACTGGGCGATGGGTGGATCGAAGGCCGCGTGGCCGCCGATGCGGTTGGTGGCCAGGACCGCGATCGGTATCCCGCGCTCCGCGAGGAGCTGACCGGTCGTGCCGTCGAAGGCCTGAACGACCACCTGGTAGGTGCCGGCGGGATGGCGCGCCGTATGCCACTCCACGTCGATGGTGAGCGGAATCCCCGGCTCCACCGCGACCATTGCGGCGGCGGGATCGCCGCCGAGGGGGACGCTCACGGCCGGGTACTGGTCGACGATCTCGCCGGCACCGTTGACCGCCTTCAAGTAGAGCCGCGTCGACTGGGTGGTCGTCCCCGCATTGCTCAGGACCACGTCCAGCTCGACCTCGGTGAGGGCCGAATAGCTCGTCTGGGGGGCGGTTACATCGGTGATGTCGAAGTTGCCCGCCGCGCCGCGCTGGAGCGGGATGTCGACGGTCACCGTGCCGTGCTGGGCGAGGCTGACGTTCGCGGTAGCGGTGAGGTAGCCCACCGCCCGGGTGGTGACGCTGAAGCCCGTGCTACCCACGCCCTCGATACGGTAACCGCCGTCGGCGCCGGTCACGGCACCGGCGTCCAGGTCGACCACCGTGACGTCGGCGCCCATTACCGGCTCGCCGGTCTGGGCATCGGTGACCGTCCCGATCACCGTGGTCGAGGTCGCCGTGACGAGTGGTGACAGGCGGATGGTGCCGAGATCCACGGTCGTGCCGGCGGGGGCCAGGGCGGTATAGCGCACCGTCTGGTAGCCGGTGGCGGTGACCTCGATGACAAGGTCTCCGGCGTCGACTTCGGCGATGGCGAACACCCCGGCGGTGTCGGAGGTCGTCAGTGGATCGACTCCGACGATGTCGACCGCGGCGCCGGTGATCGGCTGGCCGCTGGCGGCCTCCACTACGGTGCCGGTCACGGTCACCGTCGTGCCCGACGGTGTGGTGCCGGCGGGATGCAGCGCCGGCGAGAACGTCAGGGTGGCACCGGCCACGACGTTGCCGGAGCCGTTGACGGAGTCGTAACCGGCGGCCTGGGCGGAGACGGCGACCGCTCCGGGCGGCGCAACGATGGCGAACAAGCCGCCGCTGTCCGCGGTGGCGGAGGCGGCGCCGGCGAGCTGTATGAGGGCGCCGGCGATCGGCAGTCCGGTCCCGACATCCGTGATCGTGCCGGCGACGAGACCCACGTCCGGCAGGGGCGCGAGGTGGATGGTGCCGAGGTCGGTGCGCTGCCCGGCGAGCGTCGACGCCATCTGGGTCGCGCCGGTATAGCCCGCGGCCTGGTAACGGACGGTGTACGTGGCCGGCGGGACGCCGGCGAGGACGAAGGTCCCATCAGGCCCGGTGACCGCACCGAGCGCGGCAAGCTGGTCCAGCGACACGGCGACCGCGGGGAGCGGAAGACCCGTGGCGTCGTTGACGATCCGGCCGGTGAAGGTGCCCTGCGTCGGATCGACGGGAAACTGGACGTTCTCGACCCGGTGAAGGGCGCGCACCGCCAGGGCCGTCATGAAGACGTCGCCACCCCAGGACCCGTCGGGCAATTGGCCATTGCGCAGGGCGGTGACCGCGTCCGCGTAGAGCCCGGCATCCGTGGTGACCGGTGCCAGGGCCAGCAGCGCAAGTGCGGTCTCCCAGGCGCTCCCCCAGCCACCGCCTGGCACCTGGCTCTGCAGCAGGAAGGTGCTCGCGGCGTCGATCGTCGACGCGACCTGGAAGGTGAACAGGTAGGGCTGCAGGGCGATCGATGCCAGGGCGGTGACCGCGATGGAGCCGTCATTCGGCAGATCGAGGGCGAAGCCGCCGTCCGCCCCCTGGCGGTCAATCAAGAAGGCGACGGCGCTGCCCACGACCCGGGCGTCGGTAACGCCTGCGATGGCGAAGGCCTCCAAGGCAAACGCCGCATCCAGCGGCGTGCTATCGAAGCCGGGTAGCTCGCCGAAGCCGCCGTCCGGGTTCTGCAAGGCGCGCAGCTCGTCGACGAAGGCAGCGGGGGCCTGCCCCGAGCTCACCCAGGCGATGATCTTGCGGGCAAGATACTCGCTGCCGCGGTACGGCTCCGATGCGAGGAATTGCTCGGCCGCGGGGAGCCCGGGCTGGGTGGTCTCGCCGAGCGCGTGAAACGTGCGCAGTACCTCCGACGTGGACTGGGTGGCGGTCGCAAGGTCGGTCGCCAGGGCGTAGCTACCGTCGGCATTGGCCTGGGCGGCGAGCCAGGCGACGCCGTCCGCGGCGGATGCCGCCGGCGCGGCGAGCACCTGCATCAGGACCGCGGGCAGCAAGAACAGCGTTGGTGCCTGTCTCCAACCCGAGCTTCTCCGAGGGCCCGACCCGGAGGAGCGAATAATGCGATCAAATGATTTCCGGACAGCGCATGGCTGTCCATTACGCGATCTAGTTAGATCCATTATCGGACATCCTTGTCCTGCTGGATTCAGCGGTCCTCATCCTGAGGGCCGTGTGCTAATGTAATGATCTGGGTCCAATATGACAATATACTGAACTTGCCGCCCCCTTCGACCACGCCGTCGTCTCCCCGGCGGCGGGGTGCAGGGGCGCCGGCCCCACGGCATTGAGCGCTATTGCGCCGAGGTCTCTGGATCCCCGCGGCGGCCCTCCGCGAGCCGCGTTCCCCCTGCGGTACCCGGACCTCGACGCTGCCCGGGGGTCTACCCGCCCCGGCGGCCATCCCTGCCGAGGGGGGGACTTTGCTGCCGGGCTTAAGCCCCACCCCTACGATCGGTCACGTCGGTGACGGTGATCCGCGGTCAAACCGGATGCCCTGCGCCAGGGGTAGGTCCCGCCCCCAGTTGATCGTCGTGGTCTGGCGGCGCATGTACGCCTTCCAGGCGTCGGAGCCGGCCTCGCGGCCCCCACCGGTCTCCTTCTCGCCGCCGAAGGCGCCGCCGATCTCGGCGCCGGAGGTACCAATGTTGAGATTCGCGATACCGCAGTCGCTGCCCGCGACGGAGAGAAACTGCTCCCCGTGGCGTAGGTCGTTGGTGAACAGGGCCGAGGAGAGACCCTGGGGGACGGCGTTGTTCATGGCGATCGCCTCGGCCAGCTCGCCGTAACGGATCACATAGAGGATCGGGGCGAAGGTCTCTTCCTGGACGATCGACCAGGAGTTCTCGGCGCGCGCCAGGGTCGGCATGACGTAGTGGCCCGGGCCCTCCAGCGCCTCGCCGCCGAACAGGATCGCGCCGCCGGCCGCATCGATCGCCGCCACGGCGTGACGAAAGCGGTCCACCGCGCCGCCGTCGATGAGGGGCCCCATCAACACATCGGGGTCGAGGGGGTTGCCGACGGTGACCTGGCGGTAGGCGTGGATCAACCGCTCGATGAGCTCATCGTGGACGGCGTCGTGGACGAGCACACGGCGGGTGGTGGTGCAGCGCTGTCCCGCGGTGCCCAGGGCGCCGAACACGATTGCCGGCACCGTGAGATCCAGGTCGGCGCTCTCGTCCACGATCACCGCGTTGTTGCCGGAGCACTCGAGCAGCGAGCGACCCAGACGCCCGGCCACGGCCACCGCCACGCGGCGGCCGACGTGGCTGGAGCCGGTGAAGGAGATCAGCGGCAGGCGGCGGTCGGCCACCAGGCGTTCCGCCTCGGGCGTGTCGGTCGCCGCCAGCAGGCTGAACACGGCGCGGTGGCCGGTGCGCTCCAGCACCCGGTCACAGAGGTGTTGCACCGCGACGGCGCACAGCCTGCCCTTGGGCGACGGTTTCCATATCACGGTGTCGCCGCAGACGGCGGCGAGGAAGGCATTCCACGCCCACACCGCGACCGGGAAGTTGAAGGCGGTGATCACCCCCACCGGCCCGAGGGGGTGCCACTGCTCGTACATGCGGTGGCGCGGCCGCTCCGAGTGCATCGCCTTGCCGTAGAGCATGCGTGACTGGCCCACGGCGAAGTCGGCGATGTCGATCATCTCCTGCACCTCGCCGTCCCCCTCCTGCTTGATCTTGCCGCTCTCCAGGGAGACCAGGGTGCCGAGCGCGTCCTTGTGGGCGCGCAGCTCGTCGGCGATCAGGCGCACCACCTCGCCGCGCGCCGGGGCCGGCACGGCACGCCACTCGTCGAAGGCGCGCGTCGCTGCGTGGACGACCTCCTCGTGGTCCGCCTCCTGTACGCGGTACACACCCGCCAGGACCTCCTCGGTCGCCGGGTTCGCCACCCGGACGAGGTCGGCGCCGTCGCCCCTTCGCCCGCGCGCGCCGCCAATGCATGCGCCCGGATTCTCGGGCGCGATGCCCAGCTCCGCGAAAACAACCATCGCGACCTCGGTCTGCCGCACGTCATCGCGTACCATCTCAATTGCCTCCCACGAGCTGATGAAGTCGCTTGGCTACCGTGGGCGGGGACTCGTCCTCGTAGAGGCGGCCGAAGCGGTTGTGCAGGATCTCTGCCAGAGAGAAGGACTCCTGGCAGATGAAGCCGTGGTAGGCGTCCGGCTCTTGCAGGACCGTGTCGACCACGGCGCACAGGCCCGCAGCCGTGGTGATCTGGATCGCCGACCACCGTTGGCCATAGAGGTCGGTGGGGTAGCGCTTCTTCACGTAGCTCTCCTCGACCAGCTCACCGTCGCGCAGGCCAGACACGGAGACGTAGATCAACACGACGTCCTGCACGGTCTTGGGCACGGCATGCTCGAGGATCCGCTTGAGGGTCGGGCGGTCATCGTTGAGCTTCAGATCGTGCATGAGCAGGCGGATCTTCTCGCAGTGACCCGGGTAACGGAGGGTCTTGTAGCTCATGGACTGGACCTGCCCCTGGTAGGTCTCGGCGAGGGTGCCGATGCCACCAGAGGTGTTGAATGCCTCGTATGCCAGGCCATCCAGGGTGATCGTCTCGTAGCCTTCCAGAGGGAGGAACTCCACCAGACGGCCATCCTCGATGCCCTGGCACGGGTTGCCGTACTCATTGATCAAGCCGTCGGTTGACCAGGTGAGGGAGTACTTCAAGGCATTGCTCGGGTTGAGGGGCAAGGCGCCGACGCGCATCTTCACGGTGTCGATGGTCTCGAAGCGCTGCATCAAGTCGTTGGCCACGATGCTCACGAAGCCCGGGGCGAGGCCGCATTGCGGCACGAAGGCCGTGGGTGCGTCGCGACTCAGGACACGTACGGCGCGGGTCGCATCGATATCTTCCGTGACGTCGAAGTAGTGGATGCCGAGACCGCGCGCGACCCTGGCGACGACCTCGTTGCAGTGGTAGGGGAGGAGCGCGACCACCGCCTCCGGCCGGTGGGCGGTGAGACAGATCTCCAATTCATCGCCGTTTCCCGCGTCGACGGTCGTGGTGTTGAAATCCGCGGCCGCGAGGTGGCGCTGGAGGGCCGTGAGGACCTGCTCGTCGCGGTCGCCGACCGTGACCCGGTAGTCACCGCTGTGGGCGAACAGCTCGGCGGCCAGAGAGCCGATCTTCCCTCCTCCCAGAAGGAGGATGCTGTTCATGGGATCTAAGGGGATGGCGACGCTGCTCGGCTCGCGCCCCGGCGGGAGACCTACGGGCGGCTCGGTCGAATCGCAGCGCGTGGTCTGCACGTCAATATAGACGAGCCACGTCCACTATATTGTTCCCATGAGGCACCGACCCGGCACGCGGAGTCATGGCGCGTGCAGCACGTGTCGCGGAGGTCCGTATGACGATCTCCGGCCATGAAGCCGTCGCTCGGAGAGTCGCATCGGCGCTGGCCGCGGCCGGCGAGCGGATTGTCCCGGACCGCAACGCTCCGGAGAGGATTCGTGTGCCAGGGTTGCCGGGTGGGATCACCACCCTCGACCTCACACCATTCGTGGCCACTGCGCAGGCGCCGACCGCGCATTGCTGGTTCTCCGGAGTCCGGGATGGAGAAGGGCTGTACGCCGCGTACCTCCGGGCGCGGCACTCCCTACCCTTCGAGGAGGATGACCCGGCGGCGATGGCCCAGGTCTCCGATGCCGCGGGCCCGTTCGTAACCGAGCTCACCGCCCAGGCATGGCAGGCGCTGCGCGACGACGAGGCGGTGCGCATCGCCCGGTGGGTGGGCGGGCTCGATGTCTATGCGGCGGTCAAATCGGTGGAGTCGCTGGTCAACGGCGCCGCGGATCGCGTCCTGCTGTCGCTCGCCGACCAGCGCGGCTGGGCCGTGCTCTTCGACCACGTGGCGATTCGGTGTGGGACGGAGGAGCGGGGCGACGGCCGGCGGATTGCGGACCTCCTCTGCGATCGCCACGGATACGTGGCATCGCAGCTCCCGGCGGAGCAAGTCTACCGCTTCGCCGACGGATGGAACGCCTACCCGCTGTACAAGGTGCTCACCAACGGGCAGCTCCTGCGCATCTTCCTCGACGAGTCGGCCACCGGCCACCCCGCGCAGATCATCCAGCACTGGAACCGGGTGTACGGCTATACGGCGCACCACCTCGCCCTGCGCTGCACCCGAGAGCTGGGAGGGCAGCGCACAGCAGTCCCCCTGGCGGAGGTGACGGCGGCCCTCGCCGGCCGCGGTGTGGAGACGATGGAGCCGACGGGAGGCTATACCGAGGGGCTGCTGGATCAGGTCTTTACCCGGCCTACGCGCCACGCGGCGGTGCCTGCTGAGATCAAGGCGCAGCTCGTCGCCTACGGCGCGGGGTTGGAAAAGACCATCGAGAACGCCAAGCTGATCGAGCTGGTCTCGCGACGGGAGATGGGCGCCGGGCTAGCCCGGCAGCTCTTCGCCCTCTACGGCATCGAATACCAGCCCACCGATCCCCTCCACTCCGCCCCGTGCTATACCTATTTCCTCCCCGCCCAGGCGGCGCACGTGATCGCCACCTCCGTGACGGCGGCGTGAGGCGTGATGTGGCCCGGGGTACGGACCCGACGTAGGGCGGACTCCCGGAGGACGATCCGCGGCCACAGCTCGTCATCCCGTCCCACGGCGGAACGGCCTCGGGCGTTCCGTACTCCGCCTTGCTGCCATCCCATCGGAAGAGCGCCATCGCTTCCTTTCCGACAATCCCCGGTAAGGGCGTCCATCCGCCCGCCTGACGGACCGGGGCGGGTTGAGGCAGTATGTCGCAGAAGTGACCTCGGCAACTTCCCCCCATGATTCGTGCGCGTCGTACGACGACGACTCCGCTCTGGCGATCCTGCACTCGTTTGTCGCCCGAGTGCGGGAGCGATACGTCGCGGTACACGGCGGTGGCGAGGGAAGCGGTGCTGCCTCGTCCGCGCGGGTGGTCGCCTCCCTCACCCTGGCCGAGGCGGTGCTGCGCGATCTCAACTCAGGCCACGCGGCGCCGCGGCCGCGGCAGGTTGCGGTGCTGGGCCCCACCCAGGTGGGCAAGAGCACGGTGGTCAACCTGCTCCTCGGGGAGCGCGCCGCGGAGGTGAGCCCCCTGGCCGGGTTCACCATCCACCCCCAGGGGTTCGCCGTCGGGGCCGAGGACGACGGCTGGCTCGCTCCGTTTTTCCCCGGCTGGCAGCGGTGCGAGGCCGGCGACCTGTCGCGGGACTATGGCGATCAGTACGTCCTCACCCACCTCACGCGGGCGAGCGGCGCCACGGCCTTGCCGCCCGACACGGTGGTGTGGGACACGCCGGACTTCGACTCCCTCGCGGCGGGTCGGTATCGTCACGGCATCCTGGAGGTGGCGGCCCTGGCCGGCGCGATTGTCCTGGTGGTGAGCAAGGAGAAGTACTCGGACCTCGCGGTGTGGGAGATGGTGCACCTCATCGAGCCCCTCGGCCGGCCGCTGCTCGTCTGTCTCAACAAGGTGGGTGGCGAGGCGGAGGAGGCCATCACCGCGTCCCTGCGCCGGCGCCTGGCGGAGCACGGCCCCCACCGCCACGTCGACGTGGTGACGCTGCCCCATCAGGCCGGGATCGATGCCCTCTCCGAGGCGGCCATGCCGCCGGCCGTGGGGCGCCTACGCCAGGCGGTGCACACCCTGGCGGAGCGGCGCGATGCGGCCGGCCGCCGCACCGGCGCGGAGCGTCTCCTGCGGCGCCACTGGTCGGAGTGGACCGCGCCGCTGGTGGCCGAGGAACATGCCCGGTCGGATTGGCGCGACCAGTGCGACCTGGCCCTGGCCGAGGCGATCGCCGCCTATCGGCGCGACTACCTCGACCACCCGCAGCGATTCGACACGTTTCGCCGCGCCGTGGCGGAGTTGCTCTACCTCCTGGAGCTGCCGGGGGTGGCGGCCACCCTCGGTCGGGTGCGCCGTCTCCTCACCTGGCCCGCGCGCCAGCTCTTCGCCGGGCGGCGCGGCAACAAGGGTCCGGGCAAGCCCGGGGAGGTGCAGGTCCTGGGGGAGATCGGCGATCAGCTCCTCGCCACCCTCGCCCGGGAGGTGGCTCGGCGCTGCGACACGGCGCCGCCGCCGGCCGCGTTCTGGCGGGCGTTGAGCGTGCGCCTGGCAGCGGAACAACAGGGGCTGCGCGCGGCGATCGTCGCCGCGGCCCGCCGCCACCACGAGGCGTTCGCGCCGGAGATCCGCCGGGCGGCCGATCGGCTCTACGCGACCCTCCAGCAGCGGCCGGTCCTGCTCAACACCCTGCGCGCCACCCGGGTCACCACCGACGCGGCGGCCATCGCCATCGCCGTGAAGACCGCCGGGCTCGGCGTCGGCGATCTCCTGGCGGCGCCCGCCATGCTCTCCCTGACCTCGACCCTCACCGAGGGCGCCCTCGGCGGCTACATGGCGAACGTGGCGCGGGAGCTCAAGGCGCGTCAGGCCGAAGCCGTGGAGGAGGTGGTGTTTCACGGCGCGGTGCGGCCGGCCCTCGCGCGGCTCACCGAGGACCTCGCCGGGCATGGGCTGTTCGCCATCACCGCCGGCGACCTGGCGGCGGCGGAGCAGGCGTTGCGGGAGTGGGGCCGTGGCTGATCCGTCCCTCGCCCTGCGGGAGCAGGTCGGCGACTGGCTGGCGCGGGCACGCGCGGTCGGCTGGCTGAACGATGCCAACATGGCGGTCTTCCACGCGGTGGAGCGCGCCACCCCCGCCGACCTCTTCACGGTACCGCAGGGGCGGCCCCTGGTGGTCGCCTTCTTCGGTGGCACAGGGGTCGGTAAGAGCACCCTGCTCAACCGCCTCGCCGGGGAGGCGGTGGCGCGGGTGGGGGTGGAGCGGCCCACGTCGCACGAAGTCACCCTCTACCTCCACGACGCGGTCGCTCTGGCCGATCTTCCCGATGCTTTCCCGGTGGAGCGGGTGCGGGTCGAACGCCATCACGACGACCGCCGCCGCGACGTGGTGTGGATCGACATGCCGGACATCGACAGCACCGCCACCGAGAACCGCGCGCTCGCCCTGGCCTGGCTGCCGCACGTCGATCTCCTGATCTACGTCGTGAGCCCGGAGCGCTACCGTGACGACGCGGGCTGGCGCCAGCTTCGGGCCCGCGGCCACCGCCACGGCTGGCTGTTCGTCATGAACCGCGGCGACGAGGGGGACCCGCGCCAGGTCGGGGATTTCGCCGCCGAGCTACGCCGCGCCGGCTTCGCAGAGCCGCTGGTGGTAGGCACCGTGTGCGCCGCCCGCGGCATGGGTGGACCGGACGACCGGTTCGACGAGCTGGAGGCGGCGATCCGCGCGGTCGCCGAGGCCCACGGTCTCCAGGAGCTGGAGCGCCTCGGGCAGCGGGCGCGGCTCTCCGAGCTGCGCGCGGCCCTGGCCGGGGCCGTGGCGCGTCTCGGTGACCCGGAGGCGTGGGCCGGTCTCGCTCGCCATCGGGCGGAGGAGTGGCAACGAGCCCGGCGGGATGTGATGGACGGCCTCGCCTGGCCCATCCGGGAGGCGGCGGGGCGGATCGCCATGCACCGTGGCGAGGCCGCGGGCGGCATCTTGCCTTTCCTGGGCCGGGCGGCACGGCGGCTGGTCGGACGGCCGTCGGACACCGCCGATGCCGCGAGCACGGCGGTCGTGGCGCAAGGCGACGACATCCATCTCGCCGGCCGCCTCTGGGATGCCGCAGTCCAGGGCCGGCTCGGTCGCGTGGTGGACCGGCTGGAGGTGGAGGCGCGGCGGGCCAACCTGGCAGTGGCGCCGCTACTGGCACGGCTCCAGGCGGTCGTGGAAGAGGCGCCGTCCACCGCGGGAGAGACGCTGCGCACGGCCCTCGGCCACGCCCTCGACCGCCCCGGGACGCCCGTCCAGCGGGTCGCTCGCCGGGTGGTGAAGGCGGCGATGGTCGTGCTGCCGGCCGCCGCCGTGCTGCGGGTAGCGTACGACGTGGTGGCGGGTTACGGCCGGGGGCTGGCCGGCGGCGCGCCGTTTCTCGGCCTCGCCTTCGCCGTCCACGCCGCGCTCCTCATCGCCGTCGCGTGGTTGTTCCCGGCCCTCCTCCACCGCCTGCTGCGGCCCGACCTGCGCGCGGCCATCGTGCGCGGCCTCAGCGCGGGCCTGGACGCCGCCCTCGACGCCATCGAGGAGGACCTCGACGTGGCCTTGGACCGGGCCGTGCACGAGCGCCAGGTGCTGCTGGTGGAGGCCCAGCATCTCTCCGCGGCGATCGATCGCCAGGGCTACCCGGGCCGCACCGCGCCTTCGCCCGCGGTCCGCCGCCTGATCGCGACCGCCGGGGAGCAGGTTCCGCGGTGATGCCCGGGTGCCCGGGCGTCCCATCGTAGGGGCACGGCATGCCGTGCCCTTGCTCGGCGAGACGCGCCGACGTGGGGTGGTCCGCCGCCCCGCGCTAGAGTCGATGCCATGCGTGACCGCCTCCTGGAGATCTATGACCGGATGCTCGCCGCCTTCGGGCCCCAGTACTGGTGGCCCGGCGACACACCCTTCGAGGTCGCGGTCGGGGCCGTGCTCACCCAGAACACGAGCTGGCGCAACGTGGAGCGGGCGATCGATAACCTGAAGGGGGCAGGGCGGCTCGCCCTGGCGCCGATGCTCGCCCTCGCCCACGACGAACTGGCCGCGCTGATCCGCCCGGCCGGCTACTTCAACGTCAAGGCGCGGCGCCTGCGCAATCTCCTCGTCCACCTCCACGAGGTGGGCGGCGGTGACCTGGAGGGCTACCTCGCTGGGGACCTGGCGATCCGGCGCCGGGAGCTCCTCGGCGTCAACGGGTTGGGCCCGGAGACGGTCGACTCCATCCTGCTCTACGCCGGCAACCGCCCGACCTTCGTGTGCGATGCGTACACCCGGCGCCTGTTGAGCCGCCACGGCCTGTGCCGCCCCGCGGCCGGCTACGAGGAGATGCGCGCCCTGTTCATGGACCACCTCCCCGCGGACGTCGCCCTGTACAACGAGCTCCACGCCTTGATCGTCCGCACGGGCTACCACCACTGCAAGCCGACCCCGCGCTGCGAAGGGTGTCCATTGGCGTCGCTCTTACCGGTGTGGGGGGCGAAACCTGCCGTGTAGGGGCACGGCATGCCGTGCCCCTACGGTGGGGTCCGGTGCGCAGGTGGGAAACCTTGCGAGGAAGAGCTGCGCGGTGCGCCTCGCTGCGCTCGGCGGCACCCTACGGCCATCACAACCCCGGCGGCGTCAGGTCGATCTCCTCCAGGGGCCGCCCGGGGCCGGCGGGGGAGAAGCGGCCGTAGGTGGCGAGGAGGGTGGGGGAGATCGGGCCGACGAGCCGTGGCACCTCCGCGAGGCGTGCCCCCTGGCGGACCAGATGGACCAGGAAGGTGTGGCGTAGGGCGTCGCTGGTCACCTCGTCGGCGTGGGCCAGTCCGGCGTCGTGGGCCGTGCACGCCAGGAGCCCGTCCAGGTCGCCGGTCTCGGGCGAGGCACCGTCGTGGCTGCGCAGGGGGCCATCGCTCCCGGCCACGCGGGTCTCGTACGCGTGCTTGAACAGGAGGCGCGCCGGTGGGGAGAGGGGAACGGTACGTGTGCTTTCCCCCTCGACCGTGACACGGCCGGTGGCCAGGTCGACCTGCGGCCAGGAGAGGGCCGCCGCCTCGTGCGGCGCCAGCCCGCTGAGCAGGGCCGCGATCAGGACGTCCACCGGCGGCCGGGAGGCCGCGGTCAGGGTAGCGACCTCCGCCGCGGTGAGCTCGCGCGGGAAGCCCTTCTCGGCCGCGAGCAGCGGCACCGGCTGCTGCGGCAAGGCCTCCGGCCGGCGCCGCGCCAGGAGTTCCAGGAGGGGCGAGAGGCCGCCACCGGGTGCCGCGGCGGGGAGCGGCTGGGACCGGCTGAGGAACTCGATCAGCCAGACCGCGAGGAGGCCGAGGAGCGTGGCAGCGCCGACCACGATCCACGAATCGCGTATGTAGTGGGGACGGATCGGCCGCTCCGGCAGGGCCGCCGCCTCCAGCACCTCGACGCTCTGATGGGCGATCTGGCCGACCACGTCGAGGCGGACGAGCTGCTCGCGGCGCTCCTGGTACACCTCCTCCAGCCGCGCCAGCTCCGTGCCGACGGCCTCGTATTGCTGGAAGCGGCGCGAGAAGTCCTTCATGCGGGCCTCCTGTTCGTGGCTGTCCGTCTCGATGCGCCGCCGGGCTGCGCGGCTGCGCTCCAGCTCTTGGGCGGCCTCCGCGAGGGCGGCCTGCTGGCTCGCGGACGCCTCTTGGGCGAGGTCCTCCTGGATCCGGTCGAGCTTCTGGAGCAGGAGTTGTGCGTCGGGCTCCAGGGCAATGCGCTTCGGTGGGTACTTGGCCTCCAGCTCGGTCCACCGCTCCTGCAGGTCGGCGGCGCGCCGCTTCAGGTCGGCGATGGCGCGCTGGTCCTGGAGCCGCACCACCGGCTCGCCGCGCGCGATGGCGCCCTTCACCGCCGTGAGGTTGGCCGCCGCGACGGTCTCCGCCTCCGCGGCCTTGTTGAGGGACTCCTGCAACCCCTTCAGGCGGGCGAGGGCGAGGTTTTCATCGCGTTGCAGAGAGACGATGTCGCTGCTTTCGCCGAGGGCGGCCAGCCCCTCGCGCTTGGCCGCGATCTCCTCCTCCAGCCCGGTGATCTGTCGGCGCAGGTTGTCCCCTTCGGTGGAGGCGGTGGAGACCTGCTGCGCGGCCAGCTCCGCCTCGTACGACTCGACTACCGCGTTGACCAGCCCGGGTAGGAACAAGCGCTCCGCTCCCTCGGCGCGGACCACCACCACGCGGGTCCCCTCGACCGGCTCAACGGCGAGCATCGCCTGGAGGGCCGCGACCTGGTCTTCGCCGGCCGTGGCCGCCGCGCCGAGGTAGCCCAGTTTGGGCACCACCTTTTCCAGCAGGGGCCGGCTGGTGAGGACCTGGCATTGGGTCAAGAACTGGCGTTCGATCTCCGCCGAATCGGGCGCCTCGGCCGCTCCGCCCCAGTCGAGCAGCAGGCGGGCGCTGGCCTCGTAGATCGGGGGCCGCATCCAGGTGAAGGCCAGCCCCGCGCCGGCGGTTAACAGGAAGACCGGTAGGAAGATCCACACGCGCAGCCGCCGCGGACGCTTGACCGTCTCCGCAGGCGAGGGGCCAGTGGCGTCGTGGTCAAGGACGTCGGAGTACATAGCCGTCGCCATCATCGCCCCGCAAGGCTTCGCCGAGAGTTGCACCGCCCGCAGAGCTGGTCTTGTCGGTACGGCGTGGAGAGGTCGTCACGGGCGGCATGGTACCACCGGGTCTGTTCAAGCTTGTATCACCCCCTACCGACAACTTGAAGGACCAGTCGGTATGGCATTCCCCTCCCGGGAGCGAGTCATGACCTGCGATCAACATGAGACGGTGGTCCGGGCCGAACGTCACGTCCGATCCCCGCGGGACGACGAGGAAGAGCTCGCCTGCTGGCTTCACACGCATCACGACAAGGATGTCCTCTCGGTCCACCTGGCCTACCTCCTGGAGCGCATGGAGGACGAGGTGCGCTGCCAGTTCCTCCACTCCCTCCAGGACTGCCAGGCCGGCAAGGAGCCGCGTATCCGCCAGCGGCTCGCCGAATGCCTCTACGAGGCCGCCCTCGTCGAGTGAGCGGCGTGTTCCGGGCGCTACCGGCCGCCCGCCGGGCAGGGCCGGCACCCCGGCCTGTTCCTGGTTCGCGACCAGGGGAACATCTACGGGGATTGGGGATGCCATTCGCCGTGTAGGGGCCGGTACGGGGATAGGAAATCCTGCAATCGGCGGTCCCGGAACTATGCGGACAGATGGAGCGGCCGCGGTTGTGCCCGTAGGATACCGCCGCGCTATGGGTGCGGCGCCGGCCGTACCCCCGCAGGACGAAGCACTGGTACGCGGCTGTCGGTCGAGGAGGCAACCATGGATGCAAAGCTGCTGGTCACGGTGTTCGCTACGGTCTTCCTGGCGGAGATCGCCGACAAGACCCAGGTGGCGACCGTGCTCTACGCCACCCGGGGCGACAACCACAAGCTCACGGTCTTCGCCGGTGCGGCCCTCGCCCTGGTCCTGGCATCGGCCCTCGCGGTGTTCGCCGGGGCCCTCCTCTCCCAGTGGCTCAACCCACGCTACATCTCTTGGTTTGCCGGCACCGCCTTCATCCTGGTGGGCGTCTGGGTCCTTGCGACCGGGTAGCCCGGCCGGTGGTGCCCGCGATCTGGGCGCTACGCGGCACCTTGGCGACCGGTTGCCGCAAGGTGTCATCGATCAGCGCGCGCAGCTCGGGGACGCAGGAGCCGCAATTGGTGCCGGCGCGGAGCGCCGCACCGACCGCCTCCGGCGTGGTGAGGCGATCGCGCTGGATCGCCTCGATCAGGGCGTTGCGGCCCACGCCGAAGCACGAGCACAGGGTCGCTCCGGCGTCCGGCTGGTCGACGGGCGGGCGTGCGGTGAGGAGGCTCGCGCGCGCGGTCGCGTCGAGGGAGGTCTCGGCGAAGAGCTGGGCGAGCCAGGTCCGGGTCGGCAGGTCGTGGGTGGGGCCCACGAAGAGACAGGCCTGGAGCCGGCCATCCAGTAGGCGCGCGGCGCGGTAACGCCGCGCGCCACGGTCCTGGTACTCGAGCCACTCCCCGCGACCGGCGAGGTGCTCGCGGCTCCACGCGGCCCAGTCGGAGGCTTCACGCTCGCCGGCCAGCTCGTAGCGCCAGAATTGACGGCCACGGATGCGCACGCAGTAGTCCGCAGCGGGCGACGCCAGGGGGTTGTGGCTGAAGGCGAATCCGTACCATACGGGCCGGAACGGGGCCACGGCGATCGGCGTATGCTTGAACTCGGGCTCGCCGGAGAGGGGATCGGTGACCGGCGGGACGAGGGCGTTGACCCGCGCCTCGGCGGCGAACCGTTCGGACCAATGGATGGGCACGAACAAGGTGTCCGGTAGCTGACCCTCCGCCAGGTGGACCCGGGCGAGCATGGTGCCCGTGGCGTTGGACAGGCGTGCGAGGGCGCCGTCCTGGAGATCGAGGTCGGCGGCGTCGTCGGGGTGGATCTCCACCCGGGGCTCGGCGATGTGGGCGGTGAGGCGCGGCACCGTGCCGGTACGCGTCATGGTATGCCACTGATCGCGAATGCGGCCGGTGTTGAGGTAGAAGGGGTAGGATCGCGACGGCCCCGCGACCGGGGGCCGGGGCTGTACGGGGATGAAGCGCGCCCGGCCCGAGGCGGTGTGGAAGGCCTGGCCGGCGAACATCCGCGCCGTGCCTTGGTGGGCCTGGTGCGGGACGGGCCACTGGATGGGGGAGAGGGCGTCGTAGGCCGGGTCGTCGAGGTGCGCGAGCCCATGGATGTCGAAGGCGCGTTCGCCGTGGTTTTCGAAGCCCGAGAGGGCCGCGTGTTCGCGGAAGATCTCGCCGGCGGAGGCATAGGGAAAGCCGTCGGTAAACCCCATCCGCCGGGCGATCTGGGTGATCATCCACCAGTCGGGACGGGCCTCGCCGGGCGCCTGGAGGAAGGCGCGTTGCCGGGAGATGCGGCGCTCGGAGTTGGTGATGGTCCCGTCCTTCTCCCCCCAAGTGGTCGCCGGCAGGAGGACTTGCGCGTGGGCCGTGGTGTCCGTGCGCCGGACGCAGTCGGACACCACGACCAGGTCGCAGCGGGCGAGGGCCTGGTTGACCCGATTGACGGCCGGCAGGCTGACCGCGGGGTTGGTCGCCATGATCCACACCGCCTTCACCCGGCCCGCCGCGATCGCCTCGAACAGCTCCACCGCCTTCAGGCCGGGGCCGCGGGCGATGGTGGGCGATTGCCAGAACCGCTGCACGCGCTCACAGGCGGCGTCGTCGAAGTCCATGTGGGCCGCGAGGGTGGTGGCCAGCCCACCGACCTCGCGGCCGCCCATGGCATTGGGCTGGCCGGTGAGGGAGAAAGGGCCCATGCCGGGCCGGCCGATGCGGCCGGTGGCCAGGTGGCAGTTGAGGATGGCGTTGACCTTGTCCGAGCCGCTGGACGACTGGTTGACCCCCTGGGAGAACAGGGTCACGGACCGTTCCGTCGTGGCGAACCAGTGGTAGAGCTGCGCCACGGCCACCTCCGGCAGACCGCAACGGGCGGCCACCGTGGCGATGTCCGGGGCCGATGCCCGGGCCGCGGCGAGGGCGTCGTCGAACCCCTCCGTGCGGCCCTCGACGAATCCCTCGTCGAGCCACCCGTGGGCGTGCAGGTAGGTGAGGAGGCCGTTGAACAGGATGGCGTCGCTGCCGGGCCGCAGGGCGAGGTGGAGGTCGGCGAGGTCGCAGGTGGCGGTGCGCCGGGGGTCGATGACCACCATCTTGCGGGACTCGGAGCACGCCGCTGCCTCGCTCAGGCGCTGGTAGAGGATCGGATGGCACCAGGCCGCGTTGGAGCCCACCAGGACCACCAGCTCCGCGCTGTCCAGATCCTCGTAGCAGCCGGGTACGGTGTCGGAACCGAAGGCGCGCTTGTGGCCCACGACGGTGCTCGCCATGCACAGGCGGGAATTGGTGTCGATATTGGCTGCACCGATGAACCCCTTCATCAGCTTGTTGGCCACGTAGTAGTCCTCGGTGAGGAGCTGGCCCGAGCAGTAGAAGGCCACGGCCTCCGGCCCGTGCTCCCGGAGGATGCGCGCGAAATCTCCCGCGACCGTGTCGAGGGCGTCGTCCCAGGAGACCCGCTGGCCGGCGATCTCGGGATAGAGGAGGCGGTCCTCCAGCTCCAGGGTCTCGGCGAGGGCGGCGCCCTTGGAGCACACGCGGCCGTGGTTCGCCGGATGGGACGGATCACCCGTGACCGTGACGCGACCGCCGCCCGCGGCGGTGGCGATCACGCCGCACCCCACGCCGCAATAGGGGCAGGTGGTGGCGACCGGTCGCCGGCCCACATGGAGCGGCTGCGCGGGCATGGTCAGCCCGCCTTTCTCACAAGGGATCGTCGCGAGAGCGCGCAGACGTGCGGAGATGCTGGCCGGCCCGCGGTAGGAGCCGATTTCATCGGCGATTCAGGGCCTGCGGGCCTGCCGCGGCCATCGGCCGCGGGTCGCCAGTGCCATTGGCTCCTACGCCAGATGAGGCGGGTCAGGAGTGGCGGGGGGGTGCGTGGTCGAAGCCGATTCATGGGGAGAGATGCGGGCTAGGGAGAGATGCCGGCGCCATCCAGCACCGCCATGGACAGGTAGATGTCACGCCCCTCCAGCATCACCGGGTGGCGGCCCGCACACCCCTCGTCGGGGGCGACGGCCACGCCGCTCTCCAGGTCGATGGCCCAGTTGTGCAAAGGGCACGCGACCTTGTGGTCGTAGACGATCCCCTGGGAGAGGGGCCCGCCCTTGTGCGGGCAGCGGTCGCGCAGGGCGAAGACCTGGTCGTCGGCGGTGCGGAACAGGGCGATGTCGCCGTCCGGCGTACGCACCACCCGGGCGCCGAGCTTCGGGATGTCGTCGAGGGTGCCGACGCTGATCCACTGGGTGTCGGTAGCGGTTATGTCAGCCATGGGTCAGGTACTCCTTGCGCGGGTGTGGGCAGCGATCGCTCTCTCCCCTCGCCGGAGAGGGCCGGCGTGAGGCGGCAGGCCCCCCCTCGGGGGAGGGTTGGGGTGGGGGCGGTGGGGATCGGCGACCCGTTGGGCCGTGTGCGGGGCGGAGTGGCTGTCCCATGCGCCCTCCCCCTGGCCCCTTCCGGTGGGAGGGGGTCTCAGCGGACGCCCCTTCGGGGGGAATGGGTGGTTGGGCCGTCACGCCAGCACCTTGAGGGGGATGAACTCGTGGCGATCCACGCCCTGGCTCCCGCGCGCCCCCCACGGGTCTTGCTGGGCGAAGACCTGGCTGGCGCGGAAGCGCTCGTAGTAGGCGCGCCGTCCCGCCGCGTCGGCGACCAGGCGCTCCTTCAAGTAGGAGATACCGACGCGCTCGATCCACGGCGCGGTGCGTTCCAGGTAGCGTGCCTCCTCGCGGTAGAGCTGCAGGAAGGCGCCGGTGTATTCGAGCACCTCCTCCATGGTCGTCACGTGGCAGAGGAGATCGGTGGCGCGCACCTTCACTCCGCCGTTGCCGCCCACGTGGACCTCCCAGCCCGACTCCACCGCCACCACCCCGAGGTCCTTGATGGTCGCCTCGGCGCAATTCCGCGGGCAGCCCGATACCCCCATCTTGAACTTGTGCGGGGTCCACGACCCCCAGGTCATCTTCTCGATCTCGATGGCCATGGTGGTGGAGTCCTGGGTGCCGAAGCGGCACCAGTCGGAGCCGACGCAGCACTTCACCGTGCGCACCGCCTTGCCGTAGGCGTGGCCGGAGACGAAGCCCGCGGCGGCGAGGTCGGCCCAGATCGCCGGGAGCTGCTCCTTTTTCACGCCCAGCATGTCGACCCGCGAGCCGCCGGTGAACTTCACCTCCGGGACCTGGAACCGCTCCGCCACGTCCGCCAGCGCGCGGAGCTGCGCCGGGTTGGTGATCCCGCCGAACACCCGCGGCACCACCGAGTAGCTGCCGTCCTTTTGGATATTGGCGTGCACCCGCTCGTTGATGAAGCGTGACTGTCCCTCGTCGCGGTACTCCCCGGGCCATGCCGCCAGGAGGTAGAAGTTGAGTGCCGGCCGGCACGCCGGGCAGCCGTCGGCGCTCTGCCACTCGAGGAAGTGCATGACCGCGGCGAGGGTCTTGAGCTCGTGCTCGCGGATGGCGTTGCGCACCTGGTCGTGGGTGAAGTCGGTGCACTTGCACAGCGGCTTCACCTCTGGCGCCGAGTACTCGCCGCCCAGGGTGTGGGCGAGGATCTGCTCCACCAGGCCGGTGCACGAGCCGCACGACGAGGAGGCCTTGGTGTGGGCGCGGACCTCCTCCAGGGTGAAGAGCCCCTTGCTGGTGATCGCCTTGATGATGTCGCCCTTGCACACGCCGTTGCAGCCGCACACCTCCTGATCGTTGGTCATCACGGTGGCATGGTTGCGGTCGCCGTGGCCCGAGTCGCCCAGGTGACGCTGGCCGAAGAGGAGGTGCTCGCGCAGGTCGGAGATGTCTCCGCCCTCGCGCATGAGTTGGAAGTACCACGAACCGTCCGTGGTGTCGCCGTAGAGCACGGCGCCGGTGATGCGGTTGTCGCGCAGCACCAGCTTCTTGTAGACGCCGCCGGCGATGTCCTTGAAATAGATCTCCTCGGTGGTGTCATCACCGACGAAGTCGCCGGCGGAGAACAGATCGATGCCGGTGACCTTGAGCTTGGTCGAGGTCTTGGAGCCCTCGTAGCGCCAGTAGCCGAGACCGGCCAGGTGGTTGGCGCACACCTTGCCCTGCTCGAACAACGGCGCCACCAGGCCGTAGGTGGTGCCGCGGTGTTGCACGCACTCGCCGAGGGCGTAGATCCGCGGGTCGTAGGTCTGCAAGGTGTCGTTGACCACGATGCCGCGCTCGCAATGGATCCCGGCGCTTCGGGCGAGCTGGGTGTTGGGCCGGATGCCGACCGCCATCACCACGAGGTCGGCGGGGAACTCGCTCCCGTCCTTCAGGCGCACCCCGGTGACCCGTCCGTTGCCCAGGATGGCGTCGGTCTCGCCACCCATGCGGATGTCCAGGCCGCGCTCTGCGAGGGAGCGGCGCAACATGTCGCCGGCCGGGGCATCGAGCTGGCGCTCCATCAGGGTCTCCATCAGGTGCACGACGGTGACCTCCATGCCCTGCTTCATCAGGCCATTCGCCGCCTCCAGGCCGAGGAGGCCGCCGCCGATCACCACCGCATGGCGGTGGGTCAGCGCCACCTCCAACATCCGGTCCACGTCGCGGATATCGCGGAACGTGACCACGCCGGGGAGGTCATGCCCCGGGATTGGCAGGACAATGGGCAGGGAGCCGGTGGCGAGGAGCAGGCGGTCGTAGCTGGCGGTGGTCCCGTCGTCCGCGATCACCAGGCGGTGGGCGCGGTCGATCTCGGTCACCGTCTTGCCCTTGTGCAGGGTGATGCCGTTGGCCGCGTACCACGCGTCGTCGTTGAGCATGATCTCATCGAGCCGCTTCTCGCCGGCGAGCACTGGAGACAGAAGGATGCGGTTGTAGTTGCCGTGCGGCTCGGCACCGAACACGGTGATGTCGTACGCCTCGGGTGCCAGCTTCAGCAGCTCCTCGAGGGTACGGACGCCGGCCATACCATTGCCGACCAGGACCAGTTTTTTGCGCATGGGGACCCTCCGGGGTACGCGAGTGACACAGTTCGACTGCCCGGTCCGCCGAGGACACGCGGACCACTGCCATTCCTTACATTCCTTAAAGCAACTCGAATGCCATGGCCCGGCAGGCGTGCAATCGGTTGACCAGCCGCACTTTGGCCGCCGTGCGGCGCGCCGTGCGGCCTGGCGATGGAGGTCCACTGCACGAAAAAAAAGCAAATGGGTGTCGCGATTGCCTACAAAAAATGCAGTTTCGCAATCGTTTTTTGCGGCGGGTATTAAGGATGCGGGAAGGAAACGCGACCTGGCACTCCATTTGCTGTCATAAACCTAGTGGTTAACCCCCTTGGAGGAGGTCAGGTCATGGCTAGCCCGAAACTGAAGCTGTTTTCGTTTACTGAAAACATACGGATTTTGCACCTGACCTGGATCGCGTTTTTCATCTCGTTTGTGGTGTGGTTTAACCACGCGCCGATGATGGCATCCATCCGTGGCGCCCTTGGGCTGAGCGATCAGGAGGTGAAGGCCCTGCTGATCCTCAATGTCGCCCTCACCATCCCGGCGCGGATCGTGATTGGCATGCTGGTCGACTCCTTTGGCCCGCGGCGCGTCTACTCCCTCCTGCTGTTCGTCTCCGCCTTCCTGTGCTTCGGCTTCGCCATGGCCAACAGCTTCGAGCAGATGGCGTTGATGCGCTTCCTGCTCGGCTTCGTCGGCGCCGGTTTCGTGGTCGGGATCCGCATGATTGGGGAGTGGTTCCCGGCCCGGCAGGTCGGCCTCGCGGAGGGGATCTACGGCGGCTGGGGGAACTTCGGCTCGGCCGCCGCCGCCATGACCCTGCCGACCCTCGCGGTGATGTTCGGCGGCGACGACGGCTGGCGCTACGCCATCGCCCTGACCGGCGTGATCTCCCTGGTCTACTCCGGCATCTTCGCCCTGACGGTCACGGACACGCCCAAGGGCTCGACCTACTTCAAGCCCAAGCGGAGCGGCGCTATGGAGGTCACCAGTCGCGGTGACTTCTTCCTCTATCTCGTGATGAACATTCCGCTCTACGCCACCCTGGCACTCCTCACCTGGAAGCTCGGGCCGGCCAACCTCAAGCTCCTGAGCGCCGGCGTGGCGGACATCATCTATGGGGTCCTGGTGGCGCTGTACGGCGTCCAGAGCGTGCGCGTTTACCAGATCAACAAGCACGTGTTCAGCGAGGAGGTGCCGCAGATCGACCGCTATTCATTCAAGCAGGTCGCGGTCCTCGATCTCGCCTACCTGGTGACCTTTGGCTCGGAGCTCGCCGTGGTGTCGATGCTGCCGCTGTTCTTCAAGGACACCTTCGGTCTCTCCCAGGTGGCGGCAGGCCTGTTGGCCTCGGGCTACGCCTTCATGAACCTGGTGGCGCGACCGGGGGGTGGCCTGATCAGCGACTGGTTCGGGCGCCGGCGGACCATGATCGTGCTCCTCGTCGGCCTCGCGGCCGGCTACTTCCTCATGAGCCGGATCGACTCCACCTGGCCGGTATGGCTGGCGGTGGTGGTGACCATGGGTTGCTCGTTCTTCGTGCAATCCGGGGAGGGGGCGGTGTTCGCCGTCGTGCCGCTGGTGAAGCGGCGCCTCACCGGCCAGGTGGCCGGCATGGCCGGGGCGTACGGTAACGTCGGTGCCGTGAGCTTCCTCACCGTGCTGTCCTTCGTCTCGCCGCAGGCGTTCTTCCTGGTGATCGCCATCTCTTCCCTCGTCGCCCTGGTCGCGGTGGTGGCGTTCCTGGAAGAGCCAGAGGGCCACATGGTCGAGGTGATGCCGGACGGCACGGTGCAGATGATTGAGGTGACCTGAGCAGGGTCGCGCCTCACCACAGGGGCACGGAGAGACCCCGCACGCGCCAGAAAATCGACGCGGCTCTCTGTGCCTCTGTGGTAAGAAACCCGGTAGGGTACGTTGCCCGCGTTCTCATCCCGCGTGCCGCGTCGGAAAGGAGCCCCACCGGACATGCGCGTCGTGACCCACTCCGCCGGAGAGGTGGCGCCGGCCCTGGCGGTCGCGGCCGGGCAATGCTCCGAGGCCGGTGCCAAGCCGGTGAACGAGGACTCGTGCGGGATCTGCATTCCGGGCGAGCCCCTGCTGCTGACGAAGGGGATCGCGGCGGTGATCGCCGACGGGGTGAGCGGCAGCGAGGCGGGTCGCGAGGCGAGCGAGACCTGCGTCCAGGGCTTCCTGGCGGATTACTACGCCACCTCCGAGACCTGGTCGGTGAAGACCTCGGTGGAGCGGGTCCTCGCCTCCCTCAATCGCTGGCTCTACGGGCAGGGGCGGCGCGAGCACGGCACCGGCCGCGGGCTGGTCAGCACCCTGAGCCTGATGGTCGTCAAGTCGACCACCGCCCACCTCTTCCACGTCGGCGATACCCGGATCTACCGCCTGCGCGGCGGTCGGCTGGAATGCCTCACACGCGATCACCAGGTGCACCTCGCCGGGGATCGCCGCTATCTCAGCCGCGCAATGGGAGTCGATCTATGCCTGGAGATCGACCACCGCAGCATCGCCGTCGAGGCGCACGATCTCTTCCTTCTCACCACCGATGGGGTCCATGAGTTCCTTGCGGAAGAGGCCATGGTGGAGATCCTCGCGGAGCATGCCGCCGATCTGGAGGAGGCGGCGCGGGTGATCGTGGCGCGCGCCCGCGGCAACGACAGTCCGGACAATCTCACCTGCCAGGTGCTGCGCGTCGAGCGGCTCCCCAGCGACGATCAGGAGGGCTTCTACCACCGCCTCACCGAGCTACCCTTCCCGCCGCCGCTGGAGGCGGGTCAGGTGGTGGACGGCTACCGCATCCTGCGGGAGATGCACGCCAGCAAGCGGACCCAGATCTACCTCGCCCTCGATATCGACACCCAGGAGCGGGTGGTCCTCAAGACGCCGTCGGTGAATTATCAGGACGATGCCGCCTACATCGACCACTTCCTGCACGAGGAGTGGGCCGGCAAGCGCGTCTGTAATCCGCACGTGCTGTGGGTGGTGGAGCCGCAACGGAAGCGCACCTTTCTCTACTACGTCACCGAGTACCTCGAGGGGGAGACCCTGCGCCAGTGGATGACCGACCACCCGCACCCGTCCCTCGGTGAGGTGCGCGACCTCGTCGAGCAGATCGCCCAGGGGCTGCGGGCCTTCCACCGCCTGGAGATGCTCCACCAGGACCTGAAACCGGAGAACCTATTCATCGACGCCCATGGCACGGTGAAGATCATCGACTTCGGCTCCACCAAGATCGCCGGCATCGAGGAGATCGCCACCCCGCTCGCCGATACCGGTCCCCGCGGCACGGTCAACTACACGGCACCCGAGTACCTGCGCGGCGAGCGCGGCAGCAACCGCTCGGACCTCTACTCCCTCGGCGTCATCGCCTACGAGCTGCTCACCGGCAAGCTGCCGTATGGCGAGCAGCGGTCGATGAAGGCCGGCCGCGAGCGAGGGTATCGGCCGGCGAGCCACCATCGCCCCGACCTGCCGGCGTGGGTCGATGGCGCCTTGCAGCGCGCCGTCCACCCCGATCCCCAGAAGCGCTACGAGGCCCTCTCCGAGCTGGTCCACGATCTCTCCCACCCCAACCCGGACCTGATGCCCACGGATGGCGCCCCCCTCCTGGAGCGCAATCCCGTCGTCTTCTGGCGCGGCCTCGCCGTCCTCCTGCTGGCGGTCAACCTCATTCTGGGATTCCTCCTCCTGCGCTGATCCCTGCGTAGCCGGCTTGTCAGGCCGCGGCGCGGCGAGTCCCGGCATCCCGAACGTAGGCCGTCCTTTCGTGTCAGTCGTGTACGGCTTCTGGACGCAGCGGCCAGCCTTGGTTACGTTACGCGCGCGTTACTGGAGGAACGCGGTGGGTACAAGGGGGCCTGTGAGGTGCGCAAGTGATAACCGGTGCGGTCCACGCGGCGGCATGCGCCATGTCGTCGCGAACAGCGGCTGCGGCTTTGAGATGCCGACTTTGTCCACGACTCGCCGGCCACCGCGGGTCGGGTGCCCGCGCGCCGGATCGACGGCGGACGGCGGCCGCCGCGTGCGATGGCGGCGTGTGATGGGCACTGGTCGCCAACGGCCACCCACGGGAACCCTCACATGACCCTATTGCCTGCCTGGACGAAGGCGGTTCTGATGCTGGCGGTCGTGGCCTTGTTGGCCGGCGGGAGCTGGTTGTATCGCGCCGAACAGCAACAGGCGCGGGTGAACGTCGAGGAACGGCTCATCATCATCGCCAGGCTCAAGGTGTTTCAGATCCTGACCTGGCGCGCCGAGCACCTCGGTCATGCCGCCGTGTTGATGGACAGCCCCTTCCTCTTGGCGGCGATCGGAGGTTGGCTCGAGGACCCGCGTCCCGGGGCTGTACGAGAGGCCATCCGCGTTCGCTTCACGGACCTCTGTGAACACTACGGCTACGACGACGCCCTGCTGCTTGACCCGGACCGACAGGTCCGCCTGAGCTTGAGCGGCCGCGGTGAGATCCACCCCGAGGAGTTCGCGGCCCTGGACGACGTCGAGCGCACCCACAAGCCGGTCTTGGTGGACCTGCACGCCAGCGCGATGGACGGCACACCGCATCTCAAAGTGGTCGTCCCGTTGTTCGCGGGCGCCGCGGCAGAGGCGCAGCGGCCGATCGGGGCGGCGATCTTCGTGTGCGACCCGCGGCAATTCCTCTATCCGCTCATCCAGTCCTGGCCGACCCCGAGCCGCAGCGCCGAGACCCTCCTGGTCCGACGTGACGTCGACGACGTGCTGTTCCTGAACGAGTTGCGCCACCGCCTGGCAACGGCGCTCAAGCTGAGGATCCCCGTGAGCCGGCGGGATTTGCCGGCGTCGATGGCGGTGCTGGGCAAGGAGGGCGTGGTGCAGGGGCGCGACTATCGCGGCGTCCAGGTCGTGGCGTTCGTGACGGCCATCCCGGACTCGCCCTGGTTCATGGTCGCCAAGGTGGATGCGGCCGAGATCTTCGCCCCGTGGCGGCGTCGTTCCGCCCTCATCGTCGGGGGGCTGCTGGGGCTCGCCGCCCTGGTCGGGGCCGCCGGGCTCATCGTCTGGCAACGCAACCAGAGTGCCCATTACCGGGTCCTCTACCAGTCCGAAGCGGCGCTGCACGCCAGCCAGGAGCGATACGGCATCACCCTGCGCAGCATCGCGGACGGCGTCATCGCCACCGACCCGCACGCCCGGGTGGAGCTGCTCAACCCCGTGGCCGAGGCCCTGACCGGCTGGAGCCAGACTGAGGCCCTCGGCAAGCCCGTGACGGAGATCTTCCGCATCGCTCACGAGGAGACGCGCCGCCCCGTGGCGGACCCGGTCTCACGGGTGATCCGCGAGGGCGTGAGCGTCATGATGGCGAATCACACCGTGCTCATCGCCCGCGACGGGACGGAGCGGGCGATCGCCGACAGCGCCGCGCCGATCCGCAACGACGACGGCCAGCTCGTCGGCGTCGTGCAGGTCTTTCACGACCAGACGGAGCAACGGGCGGCACGGAAGGCCGTCGACCATCTCGCCGCGATCGTCGAGTTCTCCGACGACGCGATCATCTCCACGACCCTCGACGGGACGATCGTGAGCTGGAACCGGGCGGGGGAGAAAATCTACGGATATGCACGACAGGACGCGATCGGCAACAACTTCGCCATGCTCGTGCCGGAGGCGCGTCGTCCGGAGCTGCACGAGATCCTGGAAACGATCGCCCGTGGGGAGCGCATCGAGCACGTCGACACCGTCTGCGCGCGCCGGGACGGGAAGTCCCTGTCTGTGGCGCTGACCGTGTCGCCGATGCGCGACGCGACGGGGGCGGTCAACGGCGCCTCGGTCATCGCGCGCGACATCACGGCGCGCAAGCTGGCCGAGGAGCTGCTGCACAAGCTCAACGAGGATCTGGCGAGCTCCAACCGGGAACTCGAGCACTTTGCCTACGTGGCGTCGCACGACCTGCAGGAGCCGCTGCGCATGGTATCGAGCTATACCCAGCTCCTGGCCAAGCGGTACGAGGACAAACTCGATGAGGACGCCCGTGAGTTTATCCACTACGCCGTGGACGGTGCCGACCGCATGCAGCACCTCATCCACGACCTGCTCAGCTATTCTCGTGTCGCCACCCACGGGGACCACTTTGCCCCGGTCGACACCGCGGCCGTTCTCGGCGAGGCGACCGCAAACCTGCAGATGGCAATCCAGGAGTCCGGGGCGGTCGTCACCCACGGCCCGCTGCCGGTCCTGAACGGCGATCGCTCGCAGCTCATGCGGGTCTTCCAGAACCTGATCGCCAACGCGATCAAGTTCCGCAAGGGAGACGAGCCGCCGTCCGTGCACGTGTCGTGCGAGCCGCGCGACGGCCACTGGTGCTTTGCGGTGCAGGACAACGGCATCGGCATCGACCGGCAGTATTTCGAGCGCATCTTCGTGATCTTCCAGCGCCTGCACACCCGCGAGGAGTACCCGGGCACCGGACTCGGTCTGGCGCTCTGCCAGCGGATCGTCGTGCGCCACGGCGGGGAGATGTGGGTGGAGAGCGAGGTCGGCCAGGGTACGACCTTCTTCTTCACCATCCCGTCGGCCGCCGTCCTCGATGCGGCGACCCATGAACCCCGCGCCCCAGCATGACCCGACTTCGTCTTTGGACCAAACGAATGCCGTGGTTGTCGGCCCGGGCATCGAGTTGGCTGGCAATCGCGCGCCCTTGCCGCATTTGCCGGAAAAGGCCGACCGGCCTATCCCCGTTGCCGGAACGCCACCTCGGACGGTTTATCGCCGCGGCTTCAGGTCGTTGTGCCGAGAGCCTAATTCCATTTCTCCAGAGATAGGCCGACCGATCTCGCAGCGTTTACCAAAAAATGCGGAACTGTCTAATTCAAAGTTGAACTAAACCGCTTCGTGGTAGGGATGTCGAAAGGGATCCGTACAGCGTTTATTTTCGCCAACGTGTAGTGAGCACCGATCGTTTTCCGAGGAGTTCGTGTTGGGCGTCGTCCCGCCGACGGGTTCCGTGTTCGTCATGATCTCTGGGTACGCAATGGTGCGTGCGCAGTGGCTGCGAGGGTGCAGCCAAGGAGGTCGTCGCTTTGCCTACGCCGAGCCCTCGCCCGCCAGCGGTCGTGTCTGCCGACCTTCGGTCGCCTCCGGCGCCGGTCTTCCCACCCCTCCGCCATGCCCCCACCCCACGGCTCGCCATAGAATCCCCAAGCACCGCGCCCCGCTCCGCGGTTCCGTTCAACGGGCCCTTATCCATCATGCGCCGCTCCCACGACGACCCTCCCGAGCCTCCCGTGCGCCCGCACGATGGATAAGGGCCTCTTCGTTAGGCGACACCTCCTCACCGGGCGGGTGGTCGACGGCGCCTCGCCGGATTTCCGCGTCGTTGGCCGCTGGTGGGATCGTCAGCGGTCTGGGTGGGTCCGGGCGGCGAGGCGGCGCCAGGTGAGCCAGGCGGCCACCGGTAGGAGCATGGGGATGGCGAGGCCGGGGCCGATCAGGGCGTCGGGGAGGAGGGTGGCGCCGTTGCCGGCGAGGATCAGGGCGTAGAGGGCGTTGCCGGCCACCGAGGCGGCGGCGAACGGCAGGAAGGCCATGCGGGCGCCACCGGCGGCGAAGCAGATCGCCTCGGCCAGCACCGGGCGGCTGGCGAACAGGACCAGGAGGGCCGGGGTCTGGGCGACCTCGGTGCGGAGGCGGGCGAACAGGAGGCGGCCGGCGCCGTAGCCGATCAGGTTGCCCGCCACCATCCCGCTCCACCCCCACAGCCAGCCGGGGACGAGGCCGAGGCGGGCGCCGAGAAGGGTGCCGACGATGCTCGACGGGATGGGCAGGACGACGTCGCCGGCCAGGAGGGCGGCGCCGGTGGCGCCGAATAGGCGCGCGCTGCGGTCGGTGGCGGAGAGCCAGCGCTCGCCCGGCAGCTCGCCGATCACCGCGAAGGGGATGATCGGGATGAGCAAGGCGATGACGATGACCAGGAGGGTCGAGCGCCGCTTGGGCGGGTCGGTCGCCGCCGGGGTAACCCCTGTGGAGGGGCCGTCGGCGCGGCCGGCGGGGGTCTCGGGGCGGTGGTCGAACATAGGTTTCAAGGGTCCCGGGCGGGGTGGGCGTGCGCTGGGCGGCGAGGTAGAGTAGCGGGCGTTGCCGCCATTGTGGCCATCGGCACGGGTGGAGGCGACGGCCAGGATTTCGGACCGGCGGTGATCGGTCCTTTGTCGGGAGGTCAGACCATGGGTCGTGGATGCCGGTTCTGGGTAGGGGTGTGGGGGCTGCTGTTGGCGGGGACGCCGCTGGTAGCCGCGGAGCTGCCACGGCCGGCCGTCGAGTATGCGGCCGACGTGGTGATGCAGATCACCCGCGGGGCGGGAGGCGAGCCCATGACCGTGACCGGCAAGCTCTACGCGGCCGGGGACAAGGATCGGCGCGAGACCACGGTGATGGGTCGGACCAGCGTCGTCATCACCCACCGCGACAAGCAGGTGAGCTGGATCCTGATCCCCGAGCGCTCCATGTATATGGAGCATCGCTCCGCGGGTCGGGATGACGACCCGTACGCCGCGTGGGCGGCCGCAGGGGTGACCCTCACGAAGGTCCGAAAGGAACGGATCAACGGGGTGGAGGCCACCAAGTACCGCGCCGAGGTGGCCGCGAAGGACGGGCACACCGATACCGGCCTGCTGTGGCTGACCCAGGAGAACATCCCGGTGCGGATGGAGGCCCAGGTCGCGGAGGGGGGCTCCGATCGCCTGCGGATCGACTACACCAACATCCGGGTCGGCAAGCAGGATGCCGCGTTATTCGAGGTCCCGGCCGGCTACCACGAGATGGAGGTCCCCCAGCTCGGTGGGAGACCGTCGGGACCGGGGCAGGGTGGCCCGCCCGGCACCGAGGGCGCGCCGCCCGCCGGCCAGCCCACCGCGGAGCAGATGCGCCAGATCCGCGAGCGGATGCAGCAGGAGATGCAGGAGCGGCTCAAGCAGACGCCCGGCGATTAGCCGGGGCGAGAGAGCCGCTTTTTTCTAACCACGAAGGACACGAAGGGCACGAAGTCGGCCGGATCGAGCCGCATAGCGGCCGCTCTGACCACGGTGGGTGTCGGTCTCCCGCTGCTTGAGCCGACCTAGAGATCCTCACGAAGATGGGCACGCCGTCGTGATCGCGCTTTCCCCTTCGTGGCCTTCGTGGCCTTCGTGGTAAAAAACCGTTGCGCCTTGGCGTTCCCGCCTGCGCGGGAACGACGTTTCTTGGCGAGCGGTTAGCCTAGCATGCCGGCCCCCACCTCCACCGTCGCTCATACGCCGATGATGCAGCAGTACCTGCGCATCAAGGCGGAGGCGGGTGAGGCGATCCTCTTTTATCGCATGGGGGATTTCTACGAGATGTTCAACGAGGACGCGAAGCGTGCCTCGGCGCTTCTCGGCATCGCCCTTACCCGGCGCGGCAAGAGCCAGGGGGACGACATCCCCCTGTGCGGCGTGCCCTATCACGCCGCGGAGGGCTACATCGCCAAGCTCGTGCGTGGCGGCCACACGGTGGCGGTGGCGGAGCAGATCGGCGACCCCAGGCAGGTGAAGGGCAAGCAGGTGGTGGAGCGGGCCATCGTGCGGGTGATCACCCCCGGCACGGTGCGCGAGGAGGCGCTCCTGGAGGAGAAGGAGAACGCCTACCTGGTCGCCCTGGCCCGGGCGGCCGGGCAGGTGGGGCTGGCCTTCCTCGACCTGCTCACCGGCGACTTCGCCACCCTCGAGCTGCCGGCGGAGCGCGAGGCCGACCTGCGGGCCGAGATCGCCCGTCTGGAGGCGCGGGAGGTCCTGGTGCCGGAGTCTGCCGAGGCGGACGGTCTGGGGGGCGTGATCGACTGGCTGCGCGCGGCCGACCTGCCGGTGAGCCGCGCCGCGGCGCCGACCGCGGCCCGAGCCCACGAGGGGCTGGCTCGGCGCTACGGCACCCAGGACCTGGTCGGCCTCGGCCTCGGCGAATTCCGCGCCGGGGTGGTGGCGGCGAGTCTGCTCCTCGATTACGCCGAGGCGACCCAGCGCCAGGTCCTCGACCACGTCAAGCGGCTGCGGCCGGTCAACCCGGCGGACACCCTGGTGGTGGATGCGGACAGCCGGCGCAACCTGGAGCTGGTCGCCAGCCAGCGCGACGGCCGCCGCCAGGGCACCCTGCTCTCCGTCCTGGATCGCACCCGCACCGCCATGGGGGGGCGGCTGCTGCGCGAGTGGATCCTCCGGCCGTTGCAGGACCGCGAGGCCATCGAGGCGCGCCTCGGTGCGGTGGAGCGGCTGGTGGAGGACTCCATCGCCCGCGCCCGCCTGCGCGAGGTGCTGGGCCGTTGCCACGACCTGGAGCGCCTCGCCGGCCGTGCGGCCCTGGCGGCGTGCAACGCCCGCGACCTGCTCGCCCTGGCCGGCTCTCTCGCCCTCCTCCCGGAGATTGCCGCCCAGGTCCCGTCGGAAGGCGCCCTCCTCTCCCGGCTGCGCGGGGAGTGGGATGACCTCACGGCGCTGACCGAGTGTCTCATCGCCAGCCTCCATCCGGAGCCGCCCCTGACCCTGCGTGAGGGCAATCTCATCGCCGATGGCGCCGATCCGCAGGTGGACGAGCTGCGGGCGCTGCGCCGCGACGCCAAGTCGGTCCTGGCCCGGCTCGAGGAGGGGGAGCGGCGGCGTACCGGCATCAACAATCTGAAGATCCGCTATAACAAGGTATTCGGGTACTACCTTGAAGTATCACGATCAAACTTTGACCGGGTACCGGACGACTACATCCGCAAGCAGACCCTGGCCAATGCCGAGCGCTTCATCACCCCGGCCCTGAAGGAGCTGGAGGAGCGCATCCTCACCGCGGACGAGCGCCTCCACGCCCTGGAGTACGACCTCTTCCAGGGGTTGCGTGGCGCGGTGGTGGAGGAGGTGACGCGCATCCAGGCTCAGGCGCGGCGGGTCGCCACCGTCGACACCCTGGCGAGCCTGGCGGAGGTGGCGGCCCTGGCGGGCTATTGCCGGCCGCGGATGACCGACGCGATCGAGGTCGACATTCGCGGCGGCCGCCACCCGGTGGTGGAGGCGATGCTCACGGCCCAGTCCTTCGTGCCCAACGACTGCCGGCTGGAGGGGGAGGAGCCACGCATGATCCTCCTCACCGGCCCGAACATGGCGGGGAAGTCGACCTACATGCGCCAGGTCGCCCTGATCTGCCTCTTGGCCCACATGGGGAGCTTCGTCCCGGCGGAGGCGGCGACCATCGGGCGCATCGACCGGATCTTCACCCGGGTGGGGGCGAGCGACAACCTTGCGTCGGGTGACTCGACCTTCATGGTGGAGATGAAAGAGGCCGCGAACATCCTTCATAACGTGACGGAACGCTCCCTGCTGCTGCTGGATGAGATCGGCCGCGGTACCGCCACCTTCGATGGGATCTCCATCGCCTGGGCGATCGCGGAGGCCCTCCTGGGCCGGTTCGCGACCGGACCCCTGACCCTGTTCGCCACCCACTACCACGAGATGACGGAGCTCACCGAGACCTGCCCCGGCGTGGTGAACGCCAACGTCGCGGTGAAGGAGTGGAACGGCGAGGTGATCTTCCTGCACCGCATCGAGCCCGGCTGCGCCGACCGCTCCTACGGCATCCAGGTGGCGCGCCTCGCAGGGCTGCCGGAGCCGGTGGTCGCCCGCGCCAGCGCCATCCTTGCCAACCTGGAGGCGGGGGAGCATTCGGCCGGCGGCCGCCTGCGCATCACCGGCCTGCCGGCCGCCACCCGCTCCGCCGGCCAGCTAGACCTGTTCACGGCGCCCGAGCCCCACCCGGTGGTGGAGCGGTTGCGGGGGGTGAGGATCGAGAACCTCACTCCTCTTGTTGCGTTAAATCTCCTCGCCGATCTACAACGGGCGGTCATGGAGGAAGGGGACGGGTGAACCACGCCTATCCGAATCAACGACGGTCCGATCATAAGGAGGATCATCCAATGGAACTTTCCGATCTCGTCCCCACGCACGGCCTGGAGGACCTAGGGTTGAACGGGTTGGGTGCCGTCCACTGGAATCTCACCACTGCCGCGCTCTACGAGCACGCGATCCGCCGTTACGAGGGACAGGTCTCCCACCTTGGCCCCCTGGTGGTGTCCATGGGCCAGCACACCGGGCGCGCCGCCCTCGACAAGTACGTGGTGGAAGAGGAGGCCACCGCGGGCGACATCTGGTGGGGCAAGGTCAACGTCAAGTTTCCCGAGGCGCAGTTCGACGCGCTGCTGCGCCGCATGACCGCCTACCTGCGCGGCAAGACGGTGTTCGTGCAGGACGCCTACGCCGGCGCCGACGAGCGTTACCGGCAGTCGGTGCGCGTGGTCACCGAGTACGCGTGGCACAACCTGTTCGCGCGCAACATGTTCATCCGGCAGCCCCTCGACCCGGACGTGATCCGCACGTTCCATCCCGACTTCACCATCCTCCACTGCCCCAATTTTCACGCCGACCCGGGGGAGGACGGGACCCGCAGCGGCACCTTCGTGGTCCTCAACCTGGCACGCAAGCTGGTGCTGATCGGCGGCACGGCGTACGCCGGGGAGATCAAGAAGTCGATCTTCACCGCCCTCAACTACCTCCTGCCGGGGCAACACGTCCTGTCCATGCATTGCTCCGCCAACGTCTCGAAGGAAGACCCCACGGACGTGGCCATCTTCTTCGGCCTCTCCGGGACCGGTAAGACGACCCTGTCCGCCGACCCCGACCGGCTGCTCATCGGCGACGACGAGCACGGCTGGTCCGACGACGGCGTGTTCAATTTCGAGGGCGGCTGCTACGCCAAGGTGATCCGCCTCTCCAACAAGGCAGAGCCGGAGATCTACCAGTGCACCCGGCGGTTCGGCACCATTCTCGAGAACGTCGCCATGAATTCGGCCCTGCGGCGCCTCGACCTCAACGACGCCTCCCTCACCGAGAACACCCGCGCCTCGTACCCCATCTCCCACATCCCCAACTACCTGCCGGGGAGCACGGCCGGCCACCCGCGCAACGTGGTGATGCTCACCTGCGACGCCTTCGGGGTGCTGCCGCCGATCGCCAAGCTCACCCCGGAGCAGGCGATGTACCACTTCATCAGCGGCTACACCGCCAAGGTCGCCGGCACCGAGAAGGGCGTCACCGAGCCCAAGGCGACCTTCAGCGCCTGCTTCGGCGCGCCCTTCATGGTGCGTCACCCGTCGGTCTACGCCGAGCTGCTGGCGGAAAAGCTGGAGCGCCACCACGTCGACTGCTGGCTGGTGAACACGGGCTGGACCGGCGGTCCCTATGGTGTCGGCAACCGCATGGAGATCGCACACACCCGCGCCCTGGTCGACGCCGCCCTCGACGGCAGCCTGAACCGGGCGGAGATGGCAAGCGACCCGATCTTCGGCTTCCAGGTGCCGCGCAAGGTGACGGGCGTGCCCGCTGAGGTCCTCGACCCGCGCGCCACCTGGCAGGAGCCGGCGGCCTACGATCGGCAGGCGCGCCACCTCGCCGAGCTGTTCCAGAAGAACTTCCACCAGTACGAGGACCAGACGCCGGCGCACGTCGTGGCCGCGGGACCCCAGGTCGACGCCGCCGTCCGCGGCTGACGCATCGGCAAATGGCGCCCACTCGAGCTGCCTCCCCGGAGACTAGGGGAGGCGGCCCGGCGTCGCGGCGGGATCTCGCGCTGTGCGCCGACATTGGCCGAAGATGCTCACGCCGACGAACGGCCGCCGCGGAGAAGCCGGAGACAAGCCCCCTCTCGCCGTCGCAGGAGAGGGCCGGGCCGAGGGGACCGGGGTCGCATACCCGCCGCTGGAATGACCACGTCACATCGCCAACCTCTGCGAAAATCTGCGTCATCTGCGGCCATTTACAGACTGCCAAGAGGGTCTTAGCCGCCGATTTCGCCGATTCGCGCCGATGGCCCCGAGACCAACCGCCGTGAGGAATTCATGGCCGACACGGACCCGTTGATGTTCCCGGACAGCCCTGTGCTGCGCCTCTACGATCCCCTCGGGGAGGTGCTGGGTGCAGGGGATGGTGTCTACACCTACCGCTTCGACGATGCGGTGAAGCTCGCGGGCCACGCCTGCCCGACCGTCGCCGGGGCCTTCCTCATGGCCACGCGCGCCGTGGCGCTCCTGTATCGCGACGAGCTGGCGCAGCGCGGCGACCTGCGTGTCACCCTTCACGGCCGGCCGGATGCAGGCGTCAACGGGCCGATCAGCCAGGTCCTCACCCTCCTCACCGGCGCCGCGGCAGAGAATGGCTTCCACGGCCTGGGCGGGCAGCAGGTGCGCAAGGGGCTGATGGCCTTCGCCGGCGAGGGTGCGGCGTTCACCACCGGCGTCACCTTCGAACGCATCGCCACCAGCGCCCGCGTCACCCTGCGCTACGATCCCGCCGCGATCCCCCCTGCACCCACCATGGGCGCCGACCTCCAAGCGGTGCTATCGGGCGCGGCGGATGACGCCGTGCGGCAACGCTTCCGCAACGCCTGGCGCGGCCGCGTGGAACGCATCCTCGCGGACGGTGGCGCGCAGACGGTGTGCCAGGTCGAGTAGCCCCGCGAACGGCTTAACGCAGAGGCGCGGAGGCGCAGAGAGCGGGCGGCTGGCGAACGGGATCGTGCCGACGCCTGTCTGCTCTGCAGCACCGAACGACAATCAGTCCGAGCCGGCGATCTGGGTTCATCTGCGCTCATCTGTGGTTCCCCCTCGGCACCTCAGCGGCGCTGCGCCTCTGCGTTAAGCCGTTTCCGTGTGCCCCCCCGGCTCTCATGGCGCCTTGGTGTCTTAGCGCCTTTGCGCTGAACCACTTGCAGCGCGGTGCGTGGCGGCTCTTTCCTCGTCGGGGTTGGCTCCCTAGGATGCGCCCTCCCTGTTGTCGCGGATAAGGAGCCGCGTCCGTCCATGGCTGAGCCCAAGCGATACACGTTTGCCGATCTGGTGGCGATCATGGCGCGGCTGCGGGCGCCGGACGGTTGCCCGTGGGATCGGGAGCAGAGCTACGAGTCCCTGCGCTCGTACGTGATCGAAGAGGCGTACGAGGTGGTGGATGCGATCGACGGGCAGGACCACCGGGAGCTGGCGGAGGAGCTGGGGGATCTGCTCCTGCAGGTGGTGTTCCTCGCCCAGCTCGGGGCCGAGGACGGGCGGTTCGCGATCGACGACGTGGTGCAGGCGATCTGCGACAAGTTGGTCCGGCGCCACCCCCACGTGTTCGGCGATGCGTCGGCAGACGACCCGGAGGAGGTGCTGCGCAACTGGGAGCGGATCAAGGCGACGGAGCGGGCGGCCAAGGCGGCAGAAAAGGGGGGCGAGGCCGGCGCGCGCTCGGAGAAGGGGCGCTTCGACGGCATCCCCAAGAGCCTGCCGTCCCTCATGCGCGCCTTTCAGGTGTCGGACCGGGTGGTGCGGGTGGGCTTCGACTGGCCGGACCTGGAGGGGGTGCTGGACAAGGTCCACGAGGAACTGCGGGAGGTGGAGGCGGAGAGCGATCCGGGCCGGCGTGAGCTGGAGTTCGGCGACCTCCTCTTCACCCTGGTGAACGCCGGCCGCCACCTGGGGCTCGACGCGGAGCAGGCCCTGCGCCGAGCCAACGACAAGTTCGTCGGCCGCTTCGACCGGCTGGAGCGCCGCGCCCGGGCGGATGGGGTCGCCCTCGAAGGGCTGACGGCGGCGGAGTGGGAGGAGCGATGGCAGGTGGCGAAGACGGGCGACAGCCCTTGACGCGGCGGTTGGGCCGCGGCGCCTGGGGTGTCGCTCTCGCCGTGATCAGTGGATTGCTGCTGGCCGCGGCTTTGCCGCCGCGGCCGTATCCGGGTGTGGCGTGGGTAGCGTTGGTGCCGTTGTTGGTGATTCTGGGCGAGAGGGCCGGATGGCGCGCCTTCGTGGCTGCCTGGGGGAGTGGCGCCCTCTACTACCTGCTCAGCGTGTACTGGGTGGGCGCCACCATGGAGCTGTATGGCCACCTCCCGTCGTGGCTGAGTGGCGGGGTCACCCTGCTCCTCGCGGTCTACATGGGGCTGTTCGCCGGGGCGTGGGGGTGGCTCGCGAGCGGCATCCTGCGTCGCTCCCGATGGCTGGCGCCCCTCTGGCTGGGGGTGCTGTGGGCGGGGTTGGAGTGGGTCCGGACCCACCTGTTCGGGGGCTTCGGCTGGGCCCACCTCGGCTACACCCAGGCCACCACCCCGGCGATCCTGCAGGTGGTGGACCTGGTCGGGGTATACGGCCTGTCCTTCGTCATCGTGGCGGTGAACGTGGCGGTGACGGCGACCGTGCGGCGGCTCGCGAGTGGCGCCCGGCCGTACACCATCGACCCACAGCTCCTCGCCGCCGTGTTGGTGGTGATTCTCTGTGCCGCCTACGGCCAGTACCGTCTGGCGGCGATCGGCGCGGCGCCCGTGGTGGAACAACTGCCGGTTGCCCTGATCCAGGGGAACATCCCGGAGGGCGAGAAGTGGGTCCCGGCAAAGCGGCGGGAGATCTTCTACGCCTACATGGACCTCACCCAGCGGCAGGCGATCGGCGACGCCCGGGCGGTGATCTGGCCCGAGGCGGCCTTGCCCTACCTCCTGCAGGCCACCCCGGGCCTCGATGCCATGCTGGCGCGGACCACCGCCGAGGCCGGTGTCGACCTCCTGCTCGGTGGTCTCTACCAGGGCGAGGACGGCGTCTTTCGCAACAGCGCCTTCGTGATTAGCGGCGTGGGGCGAGAGACCGAGCGTTACGACAAGAACTACCTGGTCCCGTTCGGCGAGTACGTCCCCCTGGGGCCGTTGCTCGCCTTCGTGCGTTCGATCACGGCGGACATCGGGGATTTCCGACCCGGCCGTGAGCCGCGGCTGCTGCACCCTGCGGGGCGCGCCGCGGGTTGTGCCATCTGCTTCGAGGTGAGCTATCCGGAGCTGATGCGTGCCTTTGCGCGGCGCGGGGCGGAGTGGCTGGTGGGGATCACCAACGACGCCTGGTTCGGCACCTCGGTCGCGCCGCGCCAGCACCTCTACATCGCCGCCACTCGCTGCGTCGAGCACCACCTTCCCATGGCGCGTTGTGCGAATACCGGCATCACCGCCCTGATCGGCCCGGACGGCGCCATCATCCAGGAGATCCCGCAATTCGAGCGCGCGCTCCTCACCGGCACCGTTCCGATCCGCAACCTCGGCCCCACCGTCTACGGCCGGATCGGCGAGCGCTGGTTGGCGATCCTGGGGATCATGTGGCTGGCGGCGGAGGCAGGTGCGCGGCTGCGGCGCCGGGCCCACGGCGCCGCCGGCTAGCCCGCATTTATCACCGCCGATCTAGCGCACCCGCGGCAGGCAAGGCCGCCGAGCTGTCGGGCTGAATTGATTCGGCCGACACCGTGTCCCCGGACGTTCCCGCATCGTGCGAATGAATTCGCAGCGACGGGAATGGGTTCGACGGGATCGGCACCCGCCAAGGTGGCGCTCGTGAGAGATGCGGGCTAGTCGATCACCCGCTCCAGGGTGCCGCCGCCCAGCAGCCGGTCGCCGTGGAAGAGGGCGATGGTCTGGCCCGGGGCCGGGGCGCGAACCGGGTCGTCGAAACGGAGGTGGAGAGGGTCGGCGACGGTGAGGCGCGCCGGCTCGGCCCGGTGGGTCGAGCGGATCTGGGCGTGCACCCGGCCGTCGGACGGGGGCTCGGCGAGCCAGTTGAGGTCGGTGATCTCCATCTCCCGGTGGTAGAGGTCTGCCTCGGGGCCGACCACGACCTCATTGGTGGTCGCCCGCAACTCGGTCACGTAGCGCGGCGCGCCGGCGGCGATGCCCAGGCCGCGGCGCTGGCCGATAGTGTAGTTGCGCAGGCCACGGTGGGTGCCGAGCGGGCGGCCCTCGCGGTCGACGAACGGCCCGGGAGAGCCACCACCGGCGCCATCGCGGGCCAGGAAGGCGCGGTAGTCGTCGTCGACGAAGCAGATTTCGCGACTCTCCGCCTTGCTGGCGACCGACAGGCCGAAGGCGGCGGCGAGGTCGCGGGTCTCGCGTTTCACCAGGCCCCCGAGGGGGAAGAGGCTGCGCGCCAGGGCGGCGCACGGCAGAGTGGCGAGGAAGTAGGCCTGGTCTCGGTCCGGGTCGACCCCACGCAGCAGGGCGGCCTCGCCGCCGGCACCCACGCGGCGGGCGTAGTGGCCGGTGGCGATGAAGTCGCAGCCGAGGCGATCGGCCTCGGCGAGCAGGTGACCGAACTTCAGCTCCCCGTTGCACGGCACGCATGGGGATGGCGTGCGACCGGCAGCGTAGTCACGCACGAAGCGGTCGATCACGGCGGTGCGGAACTCCGCCTGGAAGTCGTACAGGTGGTAGGGGATGCCGAGCTGCTCGGTGATGCGCAGGCAGTCGTCCACCGCGGCCATGGAGCAGCAACCGCGCTCGACGCGGCGCGGGTCGATCTCGCCCCGGTCGCGGTACTCGTCCCAGGTCTTCATGGTGGCCGCCACCGCTTGATAGCCGGCCCGGTGTAGGAGGGCGGCCGTCACCGCGGAATCGACGCCACCGGAGAGGGCGACCAGGACCTTGGCGCCGGCGGCTGGCAGCCAGCCGCAGCGTTCCTGCCAGGGGAGGGGAGTGTTGTTCACGGCGGGTGGTGAACGGGGGATCTGAGCGCGGCCTCACGTGTCGTCACGGAGGCACCGGCGGTCCCAGCGCCTCCTGCTCGGGTCTGGTGGTCGGCACCTCTGGGTCGGTGTGGGTAGCGTCGCGCGTATCCGGTCGGGAGGGGAAATACTACCTGACGCCCCTCGCGGCGGCGGCCTAGTATGGAACGGGTCGCCGTCCCTGGTCGCCACCGCAGGGTCTGGGATTCACAAGACGCTAGCGCATCCAAGCACGAAAACCAGGAGAATACGAAACCTTTGCGGTGAGTCTGCGGTGCTCTCGGAGGAGAGTCGGGCGATTGCCGGTGGTTGCACCATGCCGAAGATATTAGACCGCTACATCGCGACCGAGATGACCATGCCCTTCCTCCTGGGGATGGGCATCTTCACGTTCATCTTTCTGATGAACCAGTTGGTGACCCTGGCGGACCTCGTCCTGGTGCAGGGGGTCGGGGCATGGCAGATCTTCAAGGTATTGGTCTACACCCTGCCGTCCCTGGCGGTCTTCACCATCCCCATGGCGGTGTTGCTCGCGACCCTGGTGGTGTTCGGCAAGATGTCGGCGGACTCCGAGATCACCGCGTGTCGCGCCGCCGGGGTAAGTCTCTACCGCCTGCTGGTGCCGGTGAACCTGTTCGCCGCGGTCGCGTTCATCGCCAGCGCCTACACCACCGCCTATCTGGTTCCGCAGGGCAATCAGGCGTTGAAGCGGCTTCTGTACCAGATCGTCCGGGAGGGGATCGGCGGGGGTATCAAGGAGCAGGTCTTCAACAACGATTTCGAGGGTCTGACCATCTTCATCCACAGCACCGACGTGACGGGCAACTACCTGGAGGGCATCGTCATCCACGACGAGCGTACCCGGGAGCGGCTGCAGACCATCACCGCCAGCCGCGGCACGATCCGGCAAGATCCGGGGACTTTCCGCCTGCTCCTCCACCTCGAGGACGGCACGATCCAGCAGACTGCCGAGGGGAGCGAGCGGTTTCGGATCGTCCAGTTCGCGGACTATGACCTGCAACTGGAGCTGCCGGCGGTCGACCCCAATTCCAAGCGGTTTCGCAAGCGGGTGAAGGACATGTCGATGCGGGAGCTGGCGCAAGCCCGAAAGCAGGCGGCCAACGACGAGGAAAAGGCGCTGCCGATCGCCGTGGAGGTACACCGCCGCTACGCCTTGCCCGTGACCTGCTTTCTGTTCGCGACCATCGGCGTGCCGCTGGGTGTCCGCTCGCGGCGCAGCGGCAAGTCGGCAGGTTTCGCCACCGCGATCGGCGTGATCCTCATCTACTACTTGCTGATGGCGGGGGGAGAGAATCTCGCTCTGTCGTCGGCCCTGCCGGTCGTCGTCTCAGTGTGGCTGTCCAATCTGATATTCGCCATCGCGGCCGGCTTGCTCTTGGTCCGCACCACCTATGAGACGCCGACCCGGGTGGCGTGGGGGTTCGAGGGGCTGTTGCGGCTCGCACAACGGCTGACCCGGCTGCCGTGGCGCGGGCCGCGAGCGGCAGGGTAGGGCATGCGTCTCCTCGACCGGTACCTGCTGCTCACCTACTGGCGCTACTTTCGCCTCACCGGCGGGGCGTTGCTGGCGATCATCCTGGTGGTCGACCTGTTCGAGCAGATCGACAAGATCATCGAGAACGACGTGGGCTTGTTCGACGCCGCCTACTACTTCGCGTTGAATCTGCCAGTGGTCGGGTTTCGCCTTGTTCCGATGATCTCCCTGCTCGCCGCGGTCCTGGGGCTGGGCGCCCTGTCCCGCGACTCGGAGGTGATCGCCATGCGTGCCAGTGGGGTGAGCCTGTACCGGACGGTCCTGCCGCTCCTCCAGGTGGGCGTGGCGCTGACCGTGTTGACCTTCCTCCTCGGCGAGCTGGTCATTCCCCAGATGCACGCGAAGGCCGACCAAGTGAAGGCGGTGCACATCTTGCGGGACACCCCCACCAAGGCCCTACGGCTCGCCAACATCTGGCTGCGCGGCAAGGAGCGGCGCATGTATTACGCGCGCGAGTTCGAACCCGATGAGAAGGCCCTGCTGAAGGTGAGCATCTTCGAGTTCGGTCCACACTACGACCTCCTGAGGCGCACCGACGTGGGGCGGATGGAGTGGCACGACAATGCCTGGCAGCTCGTCGACGTGACCGTGTACCGCTTCCTCGCGGGCGGCGACGTGGAAGTTACCCAGTCCCCGTCGATGTACGCCCGATTTTCGGAGAGCCTGGAGGCATTTCACCGGGTGAAGAAGCGGCCGGCGGACATGAACGCCGTGGAGTTGCGGCGCTACATCCGCCGGATGCAGGCGGAAGGGGGCGAGGTGTCGGCCCTACGCGCCGACCTGTACGCCAAGTTCGCCACGCCGTTTTCGGTCCTGGTCCTGATCCTCCTCGCCGTTCCGTACGGGGTGCACAACCCGCGCAGCGGCGGCATCGGCCGGTCCCTCGCGATCGGCCTCGGACTAGCCATCGCCTACTGGTTCTTGATGCAGATCGGCCTTTCCCTCGGTCACGCGGGAAAGTTACCGCCGCTATTCGCGGCGTGGCTCGGCAACCTCTTCTTTGCCAGCCTCGGCCTCTACATGATGATTCACATGCGGCAGTAAGCAGCGCCGTGCTGCGTCGCGTAGGCCCGCCGGTGCGGGCTCAGTAGTCGAATCCCGACCGGCGCAGGTGGACCATCGGCTCATCGCCGGCCAGAACGTCACCGGCCACCACCTCGCCGATGCACAGCACGTGGTCACCCAGCTCGGTGCGGGCGTGGAGGCGGCAGTCCAGATACGCCGTGGCCTCTTCCAACACGGCGGCGCCGGTCACGGCCCGGCGTACGGACTCGTCGGCGAACGCGTCGCTGCCCGGAGGGATGCCCTTGGCGTAGCGACCGATCAGTCCTTTGTTCTCCTCTCCGACCACGTTGACGGCAAAACTGCCATCGTCCCCCAATACCTCCAGGGCCGGCCGCCCCTTCTTGATCGCGATCGAGACGAGGGGCGGCTCAAACGCCACCTGCTGGACCCAGGAGGCGAGGAAGGCCGTCTCCGCGCCTGTCGGGCTGCGTACCGTGACGATGAACAGGCCGCTCGGGATGCGGCCGATGGCTTTGCCGATGGTCTCTTTATCGCGACTCATGAGTGGACATCCTTCTAGGGGGAGGGGTAGCGGTGGCCGCCGTTGGACAGACGCGCACTCACGACGGGCACGAGTAATTTCTCTGGCGGCCACCACTATGCACCCCAATTCTTCCGCCCGACACGGCGGGACGGGGCGCGGCTGGCCGCTCACAGGCAGGAATCTCAGGAAGACCGGAACGGGGAAAAGGTAGCGAGGCTGAAGCCACGCATCTCGGTCCATTCCTGCATTCTTCACGGTATCCCCGTCACCACAGGCCATCGCATGGACCGCAATGCTGGCTACAGGCTGATCCACATGGCCGTCTCGTCGCACGCATCGCGCTTGCGGCACGCCAGGCAGTCGGCCCAGATCTTCAGGGGCAACACCTCTTTGCCAATGACGCTGAAGCCGAGGCGCTCGAAGAACCTGATCTGATGCTCGTTGGTGAGGGCGAATACGTGCTTCAACCGGGCCGCGCGCGCTCGCTGGAGCAGTGCCCGCACGAGGGTTCGGCCCAGCTCGCCATTGCGGTGCTCGACCGCCACCTTCACGGTGCGCACCTCGCCAAGGGACTCGGTGAAACGCTTCAACCGGCCTACTCCGACGACCCGATCGGCATCCGTCGCCACCACAAAATCGGCGAGATGGGTCGTGAGCTCCTCGGCGGTGATAGGGAGGAGAAAGCCTTCCGGCTCTTCCACGGATAGGATGCCGAGTATCGCGTCCATATCGCGTGGCTCGGCAGGACGGGTAGCGGCGGTTCGGTCCATGGCGGGGCCCTTTCGGTGCGCAAGGGTGACACCAAGCGGACGCAAAAAATATCCCGGACCAACTTGCGTCGGTCCGGGACGGTCTCCCTTCCCTGCTGGGAGGAGGAGAGGAGCGAGGAGAAGGGAGACCTCTTTAATCTAGCGCAACGTGCCCAACTATGCTGGTGGGTCGGCGGCGTGTCGGCAGGGGCGTCGCGGCCCTGCACTGTCATCCCGTGAGGTGCGGACGCGGTGGAAACAGCAGGAGCTCGTGTAACGGCAGGGCATCCGGCACCGGTCAGGGCGCATCCCGTCGCTCGTGCCGGTGCCGAGACGGCTCGCGGGCTGACTTCCGTACTCCACGGGGGATGATGGGCTGTGGCCGAGCCCTACACCCGCACGGCAGTCGGCGCCACACATGGGGCCGTGCGCGGAGTTGTGACTCTGGTCGAGATCGTCCGCTGCAAACAGTGGCCGAGCAGCGAGGCACAGCAGGAGGAGGAGTGCAAGTCGGCCCATGACGTACGACGGAAGGTGGCTGTCACGGTCATAGCAACCGGCATGCCGTTTCCACGGTTGGGGATCAAACCTAAAGAAATGCTTTAGCCAATGTGATTTGCGCGGCTCCTGCCGGGATGCCGCCGGCGAGTGATGGGATTCCGTCTCAATCTGAGACGGTGAAGGCCGGAAGCCCGCACAAAATCGAGACGCGGAGAGCGGGCAGAGCAACGATTCGCGGTTGGCGCGCTACAGTTGGGGGCGTGGATTCCGCGGCATTGACGAGCCGGACGGAGGTGTTGACCGCGGAGCTGGGCGACGCGGTCCGGCAGGTGCGGCCCGCCTTGTTCGATCCCGATGGACGGGTCGGCGGTCTCATCGACTGGGCCCTGCGCGACATCGATTTTCGTACCGCGCTGTTTCGGTTCGTCGACTGCCTGCCGAGCCTCGACAGCGCCGAAGAGGTGGCCGATCACCTGCGTGCCTACTTCGATCGTGAACAGGTCGCGCTCCCAGCCTCCCTGCGCACCGCCCTCCGCCTGGCCACGGGCCGGTGGACCGCGCAGGTCGCCAACCTCGCCCTGCGCAGCAACGTCCGCGCCCTGGCCCGGCAATTCATCGCCGCGGAGACACCGGCGCAATTGCCGCGCGCCCTGCGACGGCTACACGCCGGTGGGGTCACCACTACCATCGACCTCCTGGGGGAACGGACCGTCTCGGAGGCCGAGGCCGTGGCTCACCTCGCGGGATATCACGCGCTGTTGGGGCACGCGGTCGCCGCCGGCGGTGGCGACGTCAGTCTGTCGGTGAAGGTGAGCGCCATCGATTCGCAACTCGATGTGGTCGACACCCACGAATGTGTCTCGCGGCTGGCCGAGCGGTTGCACCCGCTGCTGGAGGAGGCTGCGCGAGTCGACGCCCTGATCTACCTGGACATGGAGGATCATCAGCTCAAGGAGCTCATCTTGGATCTCTTTCAGGTCCTGGCCGAGATCCCCGGCGTACCTCGCCTCGGTTGCGTGCTCCAGGCCTATCTCCGCGACTCCGAGGCGGATCTCTCTCGTGTCGTGGCGATCGCCCGCCGCCGCCCGGGCCGGGTCTCCGTGCGTCTGGTGAAGGGGGCGTACTGGGATATGGAGGTCGCCCTGGCCCGCCAGCGTGGCTGGCCCGTGCCCGTATTCGAGGAGAAAGGCGAGACGGATAGGGCCTTTGCGCGCCTGGCCACGCGGCTCCTGGCCGAGGCCGATGTCTTGGTGCCGGCGATTGCCAGCCACAACGCCGCCTCCGTCGCCCACGCCCTGGCGGTGGCTGAGTCGCTCACCCTGACGCCGGAGCGATACGAGTTCCAACTCCTGTACGGGATGGGGGAGGGCATGCAGAAGGCGCTGGTGGCGCGGGGCAACCAGGTACGGATCTACGTTCCGGTGGGGGCGCTGTTACCCGGGATGGCGTATTTGGTGCGGCGCCTCCTCGAAAACACCGCCAACACCTCCGTCCTGCGACGTACCTTCGTGCCGGATCTCCCCGAGCCGTCGCCTCCAGCCGCGGTGGTGACGGCACGATCGACCGCCGGAGAAGGCTTCCTCAATGAGCCCCCGCTGGACTTCAGCCGCGTCGCGGTGCGGAGCGACTTCCGCCATGCGATCGAGGAGGTGCGGCAGCGGTTGGGGGAGGTGGTGACCCCGGTGGTCGGCGACCGCGATCTCGCCACGGACCGCATCCAGCCCTCCGTGAATCCGGCTCATCCACAGCAGGTGGTTGCCATGGTCCATCAGGCTGGGCCGGAGGAGGTGGATGCGGCGATCGCCCGTGCGACCGAGGTTCGACCGGCGTGGCAGGCGACGCCGGTGCAGCAGCGCGCCGCCTACCTCAGGGGTGCCGCCGCGTACCTGCGTGAGCACCGTCGGACGGCGGCCGCGTGGCTGATCTTCGAGGCCGCCAAGGGGTGGCGCGAGGCGGACGCCGACGTGTGCGAAGCAATCGACTTCCTCGAGTATTATGCGGCGGAGATGGTGCGTCTGGACAGGCCGCGTCGCTACGGGTCGCCGCCCGGGGAAGACAACACCGGCGAATATGTGGGACGTGGGGTGGCCGTGGCGATCGCGCCCTGGAACTTTCCGCTGGCGATCCTCACGGGCATGAGCACGGCGGCCCTGGTGGCCGGTAACCCCGTGTTGGTGAAGCCGGCCAGCAACACGCCGCGTATCGGGCGACTCTTGGTGGAGGCCTTCCGCGCCGCTGGTCTGCCGGCGGGGGCGCTGCAATTCCTGCCGGGGCCCGGTGGCGCGGTGGGGGACGCCTTGGTGCGCCATCGCGGAGTACATACCATCGTTTTCACCGGCTCTCGCGCGGTGGGGCTGAGCATCCACGCGGCGGCCGCCCAGACCCCGGCGGGTCAGCGACACGTCAAGCGAGTGATATGTGAGATGGGTGGCAAGAACGCGATCATTGTGGATCGCGACGCGGACCTGGACGAGGCGGTGGCCGCCATCGTGCAGTCGTCCTTCGGCTATCAGGGTCAGAAGTGCTCCGCCTGCTCGCGGGTGATCGCCGTCGGTGCGGTGCACGAGCCGCTGGTGGAACGCCTCGCCCAGGCGATCGAAAGCCTGGCCGTGGGCGACCCGGTCATTCCGGGGAACCGCATCGGGCCGCTAATCGACTCGGCCGCGCAGGCCAAGGTGGAGCGGTATCTCGCGATCGGTCGGACCGAGGGACGGCTCCGCGCCCAGGGCCGCGTGCCGCGGGAGGGGTACTACGTGGCTCCGGCATTGTTCACCGACATCGCGCCGCATCATCGCCTGGCCCGGGAGGAAATCTTCGGGCCGGTCCTGGCCGTGTTGCGCGTGCGGGACATCGAGGAGGCGGTGACCATCGCCCTCGATACCGACTACGCGCTTACCGGGGGTCTCTTCTCGCGCCATCCAGGGCACGTCGCCTATGTGCGCGAGAGGTTCCGGGTCGGCAACCTGTACATCAACCGCGGCATCACGGGCGCGATCGTCGGCCGGCAGCCATTCGGCGGCTTCGCCCTCTCGGGGATTGGCTCACAGGCGGGCGGGCCGGATTATCTGCTGCAATTTCTGCTGCCGCGGACCATCAGCGAGAACACCCTCCGGCGGGGATTCGCCCCGGAGATGCTGGAGTAGCGCCCGCGCTCCCGAGGCGGCGTGCCGCGATCGCCAGGCTCCTCTTAGGAAGGCAGGAAGGTCGGGAAGGCAGGAAAGGGCGGGAGAGCGGAGGTGATGGTGTGCATTCCTACCTTCCTGCCCCTTTCCTGCCTTCCTAAGAGACCTTGCCACCACCGCGCCCTCCAAGAGTCAGCGTTGGCCACTCCCGCCACGGTCGGTGGTGAACAATGACTAAAGATATCCCCAACCCCACGCCGATAGATCACCAAAGAGCCTTCCCTGGGTGCGGGAGGCGCCTCACACACTTCTATTTTCCGGAGAGCCGTCTCCGACGCCGTTCCAAGGAGGGTCTGGCCCTTGGCTCCTGCCCGAATACTGAGCATCGACGACAGTCCGACTGTCTTGAAACTGATCGAGATGATCTGCCAGGGAGCTGGCTACGAGGTTCATCTCGCCCAAAGCGGTCGCGAAGGGGTCGAACGCGCGGTCGAGGTGAAACCCGACGTCATCCTGGTGGACTTCATCATGCCGGAGATGAACGGCCTGCAGGTGTGCAAGGCGCTGCGAGATAACCCTGCGACTTGCCAAATCCCCATCATCCTCGTCTCTTCCAAGGGTGAGGCGGTTGGCGACAAGTTTGTCGAGACCCTGGGGGTCAAACACTACTGCACGAAGCCGTTCCAGGCCGACGACCTGCTGGCCAAGCTCGCCGAGGTGCTCGGCGACGGCGGGACAGCCGGCGTCACGCGGGACGGGGCCGCACACGGCAGTCCTCAACCGGCGATCGAGGAGCGCGACAACGGGTCTGCGCAGACTGCGCGGGGGCCCGGCCCCATCGTCCTGAGCATCGACGACAGCCCGACGATTCTGCGTCTGGTGGACATGATTCTCTCCCACGCCGGCTTCACGGTGCATACGGCGACCAGCGGTGCGGCCGGGATCGAATCCGCCAAGAAGCTACGGCCGGATCTCATCCTGGTGGACTTTATTATGCCGGGAATGAACGGGTTTCAGGTATGTAAGGTGCTGCGCGAGAGTCCCGATACCGCGAAGATTCCCATTATCCTTGTGTCGTCCAAAGGGGAGGCGGTAGGCGAACAATTCATCGACACCCTCAAGATCGAGCACTATCTCACCAAGCCCTTCCAGCCGGAGCAGTTGGTGGCGGAGGTCAAGCGCATTCTCGGCGCGACCCACGACCACGTGGCGCCGCGGGAGGAGCCGGTGGCGGCCACGACCGACTTCCAGGTTGCCGCGTTGCGATCACTCATTGAGGCGGAACTGGCCGCGATGGAGGGGCGGTTGGTTTCCCATCTCAATGCCAAGCTCGACGAGATACTGCAGGAGATCCGCGCCAGCACTCGGGTACCGGCCAATCCTTAGGGGGTGGTGTAAGCAGTGGTCATCAAAGAGCAGATCCGATCTGCCGACCAGCCCGGACAACCCGGGGCTCGGAGGCAACGGGCGTGTCTTTTCACGGTGTGTGGAGAGATGCTCGCGATCGACGTCGAACACCTCTACGAGGTGGTGCAGGAGGCGACCATCACGCCACTCCCGCAGGTCCCCATGGGATTGGCGGGGGTGGTCAACTTTCGCGGCGAGATCCTACCGGTAATTGAGCTGGCTCCATGGCTGACCAGCAACAGCCGGTGCGGAGACGAGACGGTAAGGGTGATGATCGTACAGGGAGAGAGTGCTCAGGTCGGTCTACGCATCGACGCGGTCAGGGATGTGGCCGAATGCCAGGAGCTGCTCCCCGCCCAGGGGGAAATCCTGCGGCCCGGCCTCGAGCTCTGCCTGAAACCGGTGGCGGCGGAGAGCTTTCAGACCGTCAGCGCAGCCGCGGGGACGACTGTCTGGTACTTGCTGGTCAGCGAGTTGTTCGACCGGCTCACAGAGATCTTTTCAACATCGCGGATGGCCTATGAGCGCTCACACTAACACCGGCAGCCACGTGATGGAGGCAGCGGAGATCCCTTCGCGAAGGGGTTCCAATCGCTTTTCGTGGAGCCTGAAGCTGTTTGTCTTCATGGCGGTGCTCTCCGCGGCGGCTTTTCTTGCCGCCCTGGAGGCCTACCGGAGCGACGCAGAACAGAGGTTCGTGCACATTCACGAGGAGCTCTCCGCGGTTCTCGATGTGAATCGGCCCGACAAGCGCACCCTCGCTGGCCTGAGTCAACGGACGGTGGCGGCGGAATGGCTGGTGCCGTGGGAGAAGCTGTCGGGCGTCGACCGGGCCGTTCTCACCGCCAAAGGCAGGCTGGTAGCCACTGCGGCAAACACCGAGCTTCCTGAGGCACTCCAGATGATGGCCGGCAAATCGGCTGCTGAAGGCCGTCGCGTGACGTGGGTGCCGGACGCGAAACATGGCCGGTGGCTCGTGCTTTCTCTGCCGCTTGGCTCGGGGGATCTCACGTTGCACCTCGCGCGCTCGCGCACGGGCCTGGATGCGGCGGTTCAGCGCTACCGGGTACAGCAGGCGGCGTGGGCGGCGGCATTTCCGGTGTTGTCGTCCATGATCCTCTTCGTGCTGCTCGGTCCTTCGATGCGCCGCCTTGCCAACCTCGCCATTCGTCTCCAGCGATTTGGGCAGGGCAATTTCGACGTGAAAGTGCCCAACGTCGGTGCGGGTGATATCGGCCGGATCGAAGGGGTCTTCAACACCGCGGTGTGGAATCTGAAGACCCGGTTGGAGAAGGATACTGACGACAAATTTCGCCGCCAGCGAGAGGTCCGTGAGCTGGAGGAGGCGGTCAAACGCCTGCGATCTGGCGACCTAAATTCACAGGTTACCGGTCAGTCGGTCGCGATGAAGCGAGTCTACGAGATGTTCAATGTCACCGTTCGAGAACTCCGTGAGTTCCTTTACAGCCTGCGAGAGAACTCCAACGTCGTCAGTGAGCGGACGCGCAACATGCTAACCACCGGCCGTGAAGTGACCATCCGAGAAAACGAGCAGAAGATCCAGCTGGAACGTCTCAAGAAAGATCTCGACGAGATTGCCACTCAGCTCGATGCGACGGTCTCGGCGGTGGAGGCCGAGCAGGAGTCCCTCTCCTTCCTCGCGTCCATCACCGAAACCGGTGAGGGCTCCGTGATGCAGGTGGTCACCGACATCTACAGCAAGGTGGATGAGGGCTCGAAGCAGGTCTCGCACAAGATCCGCGACCTTGAGCAACAGGCCCAGGAGATCGGCAAGATGACCGAACTCATCAACGAGGTGGCAGGCCAGACCAACCTCTTGTCGCTCAATGCCGCATTGGAGGCCTCCCGTGCGGGAGAACAAGGACGCGGCTTCGCCGCAGTCGCGGATGAAATCCGCAAGCTGGCGGTGAAGGTTACGGAGAGCGCGGGTGAGATCCAATCGATGGTGGAGACCGCCGTGGCCGACAGCAGCGACGCGTTATCCCTCCTCGATCGCAGCGGCGCAGAGATGGCGGGTAGCAAGGTGATGGTGGAGGCCGCCCTGGCATCCCTCACGGATCTGGTGGACAGCGCCCGCAATGCTCGCCAATGCTCATCCGATGCCCGCGACGGCCTGGATACGGTCACCACGGTGACGGGTGGGATGAAGACCTCGGTGATGCAGATGGCCGACCGCTCCAACGCCTCGGTGAAGGGTCTCAACGCGCTGGGCGACGCCATGACGACGATCACGCGCATCGCCGAGGAGAGTGTCAAGCGCCTCAACCGTCTACAGATCGATGTGGATCGGGAGATTCAACAGCAAGTAGCAGAGGAGCCTCCCGGTCCCGGTGGTACGGCGGCGGCTGCCGGAGATGCTGGCGAGACGGCCAACGTTCCGGCTGACGCTGCATGCGGAGTGAGCGCTCATCCGACGAGCTGATCGCCCGTCATGTCCGGATTCGATCGCAGCCAGATCCTCGATCTCTTCCAGCAGGAGGCGGAGGAGTTGTTACAGGAGCTTTCCGCCGGCCTTCTCCAGTTGGAGGAGGGCGGTGGAGGCGACGAATTGGTGCGGCCTTTGTTCCGCGCGGCCCATACGTTGAAGGGCTCCGCCGCGATGATGGAGCTTTCCGAGGTCTCGCAGATCGCGCACCACATGGAGGATCTGTTGGGGGCGGTCGATGAAGGCCGCGCCAAGGCGGATGGCGCGACCGTGACCATGCTGCTGGATGGCGTCGATGGTATCCAATCATGCCTGCTGCCGGAAACCGATGCCGCTGATGTGTTGCGTGCGTACGAAGAGCAGCTTCATGCGTTCGAGCGACGCTGCTCAGGCGCGCCCGGTGCTGGGCCTCAGCGACACGTGCCTAACGACTCGGGGGGGCCGGCCAAGCCCGAGGCCGGCAGTCGAGCCCGGGGCGGCGACAAGCTGCATACCATCCGTGTCGACACCGCCAAGCTCAACGGCCTCATCAATGGTGTCGGTGAGCTGATCATCAGCAAGAACATCTTGCAACAGACCATCCGCAATCTGGAGGTTATCCAGCGCGAGTTCGAGCAGCTCACCTTCCTTTTCGGGAACGAGGCGGTGCGTCTGGAACGCGATCTCTCTCATCTCGCGGCCCGCAAAGACGCCCTTAATAGTGGTGACGAGGAATCCTCGGTTTACCTGCTTCAACGTCGGATCAGCGACGAGATCTTGCCAGTGCGTGGTGAGCTTGAACGGCTTACCGCGGAATTGACCACTGCCATTGCCTCCGTGACGCAGCAGTCCAATGCCTTCGCTCACCACACCCTTGGGCTGAAGAACCTGGTGACCCAGGTACGCATGGTACCGATCACCACGGTCTTCGAACGTGTGCCGCGTATCATCCGTGATGCCGCGTCGGTAGAAGGCAAGCAGGTACGGCTGGTGCGGCATGGCGAGCAGACGGAGATCGATCGCGGAGTCGCGGAGAAGGTGGTGGACCCATTGCTGCACATCATCCGTAACGCAGTCTCCCATGGCATCGAGCCGGCGGAGGAGCGGGAGGCCGCCGGCAAGGAGCGAGCCGGAGTGATCGCTCTCAGCGCGCGGACCGAGTGTGGCCGGGTGGTGATCGAGGTCGCGGACGACGGTGCCGGGATCAACGTCGACCGTATCCGGCGAAAGGCCCTCGACAGCGGCGTCGTCACCGAAAAGGAAGCGGCTGGCTACGGTGATCATCAGTGGCTACAGATGATCTTCCGACCCAGCTTCTCGACTGCACGGGAGGTGACCGCGGTCTCGGGCCGTGGGGTGGGAATGGATGTGGTCAGGACCGCTATCGAAGGCCTCAAAGGCCACGTCGACGTGCGGACGGAGAGGGGGCAGGGGACCACCATCACCCTTTCACTCCCGTCGTCCCTGGATATCGCTCAAGCGATGCGAATCCGCGCTGGTGGCCAGGAATTCGTCTTCCTCATGGATACGATCGACATGGCCCGTGGCGGACGCGGCGCCGACGTCGTGCTCTGTGATGAGGGACGATTTCTCAACCTTAGCAAGGGAGTGGTCCCACTCCGCAGGCTCGACGGCCTATTGGAGCTGCCGCAGGAGTGGTCGCCCGGCTGGGTCGACCGGCCGATCCTGGTGCTACGGGTGCTCGATCGTAGCGCCGCGATCCTGGTGGACGAGATCATCGACCACGAGGAGGTGTTCGTGAAGCCGCCTCACCCGTTGCTCAAAAACCTCACCCTCTATTCCGGAGCGACGATCCTCGGGGACGGGCGGGTGCGTCCGATCCTCAGCGCGGGCCACCTGCTCGATCAGGTGGCCGGAACCGCGCCGTTGGGGAACGCCTCCCTGACGCCGCTCAACGCGACCGCGCGCCTAGCGGAACTGCTCGCGGGACGTCGGTTGCTCTTGGTCGACTGTGAGGCAGAGTTGTCCGCCACGTGGTGTGATCTGCTGACAGAGAACGGAATCGTCGCCGAGCGGGTGTGGAACAGTACGGAGGCATTCTCTGCCATGATCCGCCCATCCCCACCCGCGGCGATTGTATGTAACCTGATGTTGGCCGCCGATTTGGTCGAGGCCTTTCCGAACACCCCCCTCTGTATGGTGGCCGAGCATGCAAGTGACGTCCCATTCCTACCGTCCGGAGTGACCCACTGGGTGTCCGCGGACGCTGACGGACGATGCCTCACCGAGTGTCTCGTCGACCTCTTCTGGGCCCGGTGACCTAGGCGCCGCACGGGTCACCGCACGCATCGGCGGGCCACCCCGTGGTGGGCGAGACTGGCGATCAGATAGTCGAGCTGTCCCTCGTTGTGACCGGCGGTGACACTGAGACGCAGGCGGCTGGTGCCGGCGGCCACGGTGGGCGGGCGGATCGCGGGGATCAATACATAGTCTTCCAGCAGGGCCGCGCAGAGCTCTGTGGCGGCCGTGGGCGTACCGACCACGATCGGGATGATCGGCGTAACGTCGCGGGGTAAGGGGATACCGAGAGCGTCGAGGCCCGCGCGCAGATAGGTGACGCGTTCTTGTAGTCGCTGGATCCGGCCGGGGTCGTCTTCGATCATCTGGATCGCGACCCGCGCGGCGACCACGACGGGCGGCGGCAGGGCGGTGGAGTAGATGAAGCTGCGGCTCCGGTTGACGAGCAGCTCGATGGCGGCGCGTGGGCCGGTGACGAAGGCGCCGTAGCTGCCGAGGGCTTTCCCCAGCGTGCCCATGGTGATCGCCCGTCTGCCGTCGATGCCAAAGTGAGAAAGAGTCCCTCGCCCAGCGTCACCGAGGACGCCGGTGGCGTGGGCGTCATCCACCACGACGACGGCGCCGTGGCTGTCGGCGAGGTCGCAAATCTGGTCGAGTGGCGCGATGTCACCGTCCATGGAGAACACCCCGTCGGTCACGATCAGGCGTCGCTCGCAATTCGTCGTTCGCAAGAGTCGCTCCAATGCCTCCATGTCGCCGTGGGGATAAACGTAGACGGACGCGCGGGACAGGCGGCAGCCGTCGACGATCGAGGCGTGGTTGAGGGCGTCAGAGAAGATCGCGTCCCGCACGCCGACCAAGGTGGTCAGGACGGCCTGATTGGCCAGGTAGCCGGACCCCAGCACGAGCGCGGCTTCGCTCCCCTTGAAGCGGGAGATCGCGTCCTCGAGATCGGCGTGGACCCCCATGTGGCCGCACACCAAAGCTGACGCCGTGGCTGATGTGCCAAAGTAATGAGCCGCCTCCTGGGAGGCGGCGATGAGGCGTGGATGAGAGGCGAGATCGAGATAATTGTTGGAGGCGAATTGCAGGACACGGCGACCATCCACCTCGATCTGCGGCGCCTGGAGCGAGTCGACGCGGCGCAGCGTGCGGTGGAGTCCCGCTGCCCGTAACGCGTCGAGCTCGGCCTGCCACGCGTCGCGGCTCACGAGCGGAGCGCCTCCATGACGGCCGCCAGGCGCTGCGGCGGGTGGATGCTCACCGACCCGCCGGCGAAGCACGGGGTGTCTTCCAGCCATGTGGTGACGTTTCCGGCGTCGCTGCCGGGGGCGAGAAAGAGTGCCCGACCACCGTGCGGGTCGCCCGCGGCCTTGAGGTGGGGAATTCGCACATAGCCCATGCCGGCGATCGCGACGTAGCCGGTGGTGTACGTCGGTTCGTCGGACCAGCACAGCTCTGCCAGCGCCCCCGGGGTGGAGACCATCTTCGTGGCCAGGAGCCACCCCTCCAGGGTGCGATGGTGCGCGTAACCGGCTCGTGCGAGCGCGTCCGGCAGGGTCGCACGCAACTCGGTGGCGAGGGCAAAGTGACGGGCGCGGACCCCGCGCCGCGGATCTTTCTCCAGCCGTGATCCGGAGGCGCCGTCGATGAGCATGGCGCCACGCATGTTGTCTGCATCGCCTGCTGCCCCTGCCGAGAGAATCGCCATCGCCGTCTCCGCCACCCCGGAGTCGACGCCGGCGGCGGTCAACAAGATGCGCGCGGTAAGTCGCGCCTCCGCAACCGGAACGTCGGCGGTGAACAGGGGCAGCAATGGGACGGTGACCGGCACCCGGGTGAGCGTCTCTACGTGGACCACCACCTCCTCCACCGGCCCGGCCGCTAGGGCGCGTTCCACAAAACGGGCCGCGGTAGTCGCGGCGGCATCTGGGACGACCAGGTCCTCCGCCCCGCTCACGTGCCGCCCCTGGCGGCTGGCACGCATCCGTACCGAGTAATAGCCGGTGGTGGGGTGGCTGGGCACGGCGTTTCGCGGAGACAGTCAGTCAAGGAATAGCCGGTCGTCTGCTTCTCGATGCGGGTCGAACCATCTTGATCCGCGGGCAAATCTGCGGCAACCGCCGTTGACCTCTTGGCGGCGCCGCGGTACTCAGGAGCAAGCGAGCTCTTTGTGGAACTTTTGTGGAAGGGACGGGCCCATGGTGCCGGCGAAATCTGGGGATACAGTGAGGATTCACTACAGCGGTTTTCTCATGGATGGCACGATCTTCGACTCCTCCCTCGAGAGCGAGCCGTTCGAGTTTACCCTCGGCGACGGCTCGGTAATCCCCGGATTTGACGCCGGTCTCCTGGGGATGTCCGAAGGGGACGAGAAGACCCTGGCGATTCCGCCCGAACGCGCCTACGGCTCCCGTGATGAAGATCTCGTGGCGGAGATCGAGCGGGCTCAAATCCCGCCGGAGATTGACCCGCAGGTCGGCGCGATCTTGCAGATCACCTCGGAGGAGGGTGACGCCAGCAACGTGATTATCACCAAGGTGACCGACACCTCGATCACCTTGGACGGCAACCACCCGCTGGCCGGGCAGGCGCTGATCTTCGAGGTGAAGCTGTTGCAGGTGGTGGGGTAACGGCCCGTAGCTGCCCCCGCGCTCCGGTGCCGGACAAGCGGGCGAGACTCACCTCCCGCACGGTCTGTAGTTCATCCGCGTTGATCTACCCGGGAACCCAGGAGAGGTTCACTCCTCGCGTCGCTCTTCCTGGTATCCCGGGGTCCCGCGTCCCGCCGTGATCCCGCACCATAGAAACGAGAGCCGACGATCAGAGCGCGTTGCAACGGGTGCTCAGCTCTGCTCCTCACCCGGCACCGTGATCCCAAGCTCTCGGATCTTGCGCCGCAGGGTGTTGCGGTGGATGCCGAGCCGATCGGCGGCGACGCTGCGGTTGCCGTGCGCCGCCGCCAGGGCGGCAACGATAGTGGCCCGCTCGCTATCCGCTAGCGACCCATCCCCGGCGGGCGCCTTTTCGGAGGGCGCGCGGATGGCGGCCGGCAGGTCGTCGAGGTGGATCACCTGACCCCGGGTGAGAACCACCGCGCGTTCCAACACGTTGCCCAACTCGCGCACATTCCCGGGCCAGGGGTATCGCAGGAAGGCCTCCAGGGCCTCGCGGCTGACACCGGTGACCGCCGTGTCGTTGTCACGGTTGATGCGCTCCAGGAGATGGTCCACGAGGGTTGGGATGTCTGGGCGCCGGTGGCGTAGCGGGGGGAGGTGGAGCGCGACCACATTGAGGCGGTAGTAGAGGTCCTCCCGGAAGCCGCCCTCCCGGATGGCGGCCGCAAGGTCGCGGTGGGTCGCGGCGATCAGCCGGACGTCGACGGCGATCGACGCGTTGCTGCCGAGGCGCTCGATGGTCCGATCCTGCAGGGCGCGCAACAGCTTGACCTGCACCGCCATGGGGAGGTCGCCGATCTCGTCGAGGAACAGGGTGCCGCGGCTCGCCTGTTCGAAGCGCCCGATGTGCCGTTGAGCCGCACCGGTGAACGCGCCGGCCTCGTGGCCGAACAGCTCGCTTTCCAACAAGCTCTCGGGCAAGGCCGCGCAGTTGACGGCGACGAACGGCGCCGCCGCGCGATCGGACAGGGCGTGGATGGCACGGGCGACGACCTCCTTGCCCGTCCCGCTCTCACCGGTGATCAACACTGTGGTGCGACGCGGGGCGACCCGCGCGGCCTCGGACAGCACCGCACGCATGGCGGGACTCTCCGCCACGACCTCGGGCAGGTTGGGGGCCTCCCCCACGGCGCTGCGTAGGGCCTCTAACTCCTCCGCGAGACGGCGGTGTTCCAGAGCGCGCTGGACCTGGGCCAGGAGGCCGTCGAGATTGATGGGTTTGGCGATATAGCTGAAGGCGCCGGCCTGCATCGCCGCCACCGCCTGCTCCACCGTATCGTGGGCGGTGATGAGGAGCACCGGCAGATGCGGGCGCTCCTCGCGCACCTTGACCAGCAGCTCGTCACCGGAGATGCCAGGCATCCGTACATCCGTGAGGATCAGGTCGACGCCGCCGTCACGTACCCGTTGTAACGCCGTCTCGCCATCCGCGGCCTCGACTACTAGGTAACCCTCGTCGCGAAGGACCTCGGCGAGAATGACGCGCTGAGTCTGCTCGTCGTCGACCACCAGGATGGTTGCCTCCGTCACGACCGTCCCTCCAATGCGGGTTTCAACACGAGGGATGCGCAGGTCCCGCCACCCTCCCGGTCGAGAAGCTCGATGTTTCCGCCGTGGGCGGCGGCGATCTCTCGCACCACCGCCAGGCCGAGCCCGGTACCGCCACGCTGGCGCGAGACGAAAGGCTCGAAGAGGCGTTCGCGCTCGCTGGCGGGGATCCCCGGACCGCGGTCGCAGACACGGAAGCGAAGATCTCGCCCAACACTGGCGACGGCCACCTCGACCGCCGTGCCGGGCGGAGCAACCCGCACCGCATTGCGAATCAGATTGACCAGGGCCTGGGTGATCTTTGCCGGATCGCATTGCGCACTCGGCGGGGCATTCGCGTCATCGAGGGTGACCGCGACGCCGGCGGTGGCGGCCTCTTCCTGGAGGAGGCCTACCGCGCGCCATGCCAGCTCCGTCGGGGCGCACGCGACCCGCTCGATCCGGGCAGCGCGGGTGAGGTCGAGAAAGTCCTCCACCAAGCCGTCGAGGCGCCGCACCTCCCCTTCGAGGATGGTCAACAGCTCGGCGTCCTTCGCGTCCCCGCGGTGGCGTCGGGCGAGGCGTTGCAGGCCCATGCCGATTGCATTGAGGGGGTTGCGCACCTCGTGGGCGACGGTTCCGGCGAGCTGTTGGACGAGGATGCGTCGCTCCCCCTCCACCCGGGCTTCCCGGGCGCTCTCCCGGCGGCGCATCTCAAGCTGCCAGAGGGCGGCTCCCGCCGCCAGCAGGAGCGCGAAGACCCCCAGCGAGATGGCGACGTGGCGATAGGCCTCGCGCGACAGCTTGTGCAGCGGGGCCAGAGAGAGCTCCAGGACCACCTGGCCGACCTCGTCACGCGGCAGATTGATCGGCCCACTGACGCGATAACGGCTCTCGTCTCCTACGTGTACCAGGCCCAGGGTCTCTGGTGGGGCGGCAGGTGGGCTCTCGCCAGAGCCGATCAGTCGCTCGCCGCTCGGCGTAAAGACCGCCGCGGCGACGATCCCGGAGGAGGAGGTCATCCGTTCCAGCAAGGGGACCAGGCCGATGCGCGAGACGAACGAGTAGACCGTGTCGGCCGCGAGGGTCGCCACGACCGCACCCGGCTCCGGGCTGCTCCGAACGACCACGCCGAACATCTGCCGTGCCCGGTTGTGTCCCTGGGTGAAGCCGACGACCAGCTCCTGCAGCTCGCCGCGCAGAATCGGCCCCGCGATCTCACTGGCATGGGGGGCCTGGACCTGGTGATCTCGGAGATGATTGATCGCTACGACGTGGCTCTCGCCATCGAGAACGATGATGCGGTGGACCCCGTGACGGCGCGCGTAGTCGATCAGCATCTCGTCGCTGACCGTCTCGCTGCCAACGTGGCGGGCCACGTCGCGGGCCACGTCCAGCAGCCGTTCGGCCATCAGCGCCTCCACCTGATTCGACGCCCGCGCCGCATTCTCCGATCCCTGCTGCACGCTCCGCAGCAGCGTCTGCCCCTGGATCTCGATGAGCCGCAACAGATTTGTCCGCTCCCGTCGCAGGTCGAGAAAGCCGTTCCCCGCGACGAGAAAGAAGAGGGCGGTCAGGGCCGCCGCACCAAACAGCCACCCGCCACCCCCCGGGTGGCGGGGGATTCGTACCGCGGTCCGGGGCGGGGAACTATCGCGCATTGCGCAGGCCGACCGGCGCCCGGTGGCATCTATGGGGCGATGCACGACCCCGCATCGCCGCAGCCGAGAGGCGAGGAAAATGCCCGCTAGTCATGATCCGAATCGCCTTGCTCCGTCTGGGCGGCTGCCGCGACGGTGGCGTCGCTGCGGATCTCGATATGGCGGATCACCCCCCCTGCCGTGCCGGTCCACGCCATGGCACCGGAGGTGGCGATGGTGGCCGCGAGCAGGGCTGCGACCCATGGCGCCCGCAGCGGCGCCCCGCGCCTGACCGTCATCCCGAACAGCGCCAGGGCGCCGACGGCGGTCGCGACCGCCAGGCCGGTGGCCACCTCGGCCCGCTCCTCGTGCTCGTGGATCAGTGTCTCCGCCACCTCCGGGAGGTGCTCGACGACCTCTTCCGCCGGCTCCCCGGTCTGCAGCGCCGCCAGGGCGCCGGCACCGGTGAGGGTGAGGGTGACTGCGGCCGCGGTCAGCAGGCCGCGCTCCGCGCGGAACGCGAGGGCCAGGATCACCAGGGGCACCGAGAGCAGCGCCCCGACGATTGGCAGATGGTTGATGACCAGGTGGAGATGGGCGGCGTTCATGGGGGTCCCCCGGTGTGGAGTGAACTCGATCTCCCAGCCGCTACGCGATGGGACGGCATTCTGCTCTTTCAACTGGCGTGCCAGGCGAAACTCGATCGTGGCGGGCATGAAAGGGTTGTTTTCTTGCGGTTCTTGCCACGGACAGCATAGCCCGCAGTGCACCCATTTGGTGCGCTGCACCGTGATGGTGCACGGCCCGTGGACGTACCCGGCATCCAACCGACTGATTTTTTTCATCACCGCGCTACCGCCCAGGCTGGCATCGCAGATGCAACAGCCCGCGCAGATGCAGCAATGGTGCTGCCGAGCTTCCGACGGAGGTGAGTCATGAGGACGACCTGGAACCATTGGATCGCGGGGATCGGGACCGCCGTGCTCAGCTTGGCGATCGCTCCCAGCATCGTGTCCGCGGCGGACTACTCGGCCATGCCCACGGATGAGTTGATGGAGCTACGCGGCACGATGCGCGATGCGCCGGTGGAAGAGCACGAGCAGTTCCGCGCGGAGTTGCGCAATCGGATTCAAGAGATGACGGCGGAGGAGCGGCAAACCTACGGCCTCGGGCCACGCGCCACAGTCGCACCCGATCCCGCCGATCTCCCAGGACCCGGCGCGGGCCCGGGCAGCGGTCTCGGCGACGGCACGCGGCCGCGGCCCATGGACGGGACCGGATTCGGTGGCGGTAGCCGGGGCGGTGGTGGACCGCGCCGGTAATCGGTAACAGGTAAGGACGACATGCGCGGCCGGCGCTGGCAGGCGCTGTACCCCCGACGAAGGAGAGCACGTATGTGGCCGGACCGAGTGAACATCCTCACCGTGTGGACGGCCCCCGGGGCGGTGCTCGTCATCGCCTCGTTGGGAGCCGCTGCGCCGAGCGCGGGTCCCTGCTACACCGCCGACTGGGACGACAGGATCACGTTCACCGGCACCGTCACGAACCCCGATGTCTCCGCGCCGTGTCCGCGAGGTGTGGCGCAGAAGTACGCCTATGTCGAGACGGTCGACGACGAAGGCCATTTGCAAACCTGGCAGGTCATGCTCGGCCCGGCCGCCGCGGCCCCCGTGGATTCTCTCGACCTCCAGGAGGGGGAGATCGTGACGGTGAACGGCGCATTACTAGCAGATGACGATGAGTCGGTCGTCGTCGCGGTCTCCGTCGCGCGCGCCGGTAAAACCGTAGACTTGCGCGGCCCGACCGGCCAGCCTGCATGGCGCGGTGCGTGTTCCCGAGCCGTGCGGGACAACGCCTCGGCATGTGTGGCTAAACGGGGAGGCCCGCCCGTCGTCGAGCTTCCATAAACCTAACCCATCTCCGTGCGGCACGCGGCCCCCTCCTCCGCCACGCCGCCCGCTGCTCGCTCCGGTGAGCGCGGTCACCAAGGTGTCCCCTCCCCACCTGTGGCCCCGCCGGGCGAGCAACCCCCGCCGGGGGGCGAACGCCCCCCGGCGGTTTCGTTCATTCGATCCCGGGTGTTCAGGATCGGAAGGTGGCTGAGCCCGGGGAGGCGGTGCGGTACCCGCGTGCCGAGACGAGAGCCCCCGCGTAGCCTCCCTGGCGCCGCGAGGTCTCGCCCACCGTGTCCACGAGGAAACCATGGCCCGGATCCTGATCGCCGGCTGCGGAGCCGTCGGCATCCTGCTCGGCCGCCTGTTGGCGGCGGATGGGCACATCGTCTGGGGACTGCGTCGCCGCGTGGGCGCCCTGCCACCACCACTCCGCTCGTTGTGGGCCGATCTTGCGGACCCGACGAGCCTGCGGGCGCTTCCCGAGGGGATCGACTACGTGTTCTACATGGCCGCGGCGGGGCGCTTCGACGACGCCGCGTACCAGGCGGCCTATGTCACTGGGGTGACCAACCTCATTGGTGCATTGCAGGCCCAGGGGCAGCGGCCGGCGCGGCTGTTCTTCACCTCGAGTACCGGCGTGTACGGCCAGACTCACGGGGAGTGGGTGGATGAGGATTCCGCCACCGAGCCGCCGGGATTCAGCGGCCATCGCCTCCTGGAGGGGGAACGGGCCCTGCACGATGGACCGTATCCCGCAACGGTCGTTCGCCTGGCCGGGCTCTACGGTCCCGAGCCCGGGCGTCTGGTCGAGATCGTCGGTGCGGGGCGGGCCGTCTGTCCCTCCGGCCCGCCGCGCTATACCAACCGCGTCCACCGCGACGACGCAGCCGCCGCCTTGCGCCACCTGATGGGGCTGTCGTCGCCGCCGTCCCTCTGTATCGGGGTCGACGACGAGCCGGCCGAGCTAGCCACCGTCTACCGCTGGCTCGCGATCCGGCTCGGGGCGCCCGAGCCGCCCACCGGTGACCCCGAGGAAGGGCTACGTCCGCAGGGAGGCAACAAGAGGTGCCGCAATCAACGACTCCTCGCCACCGGGTTCACGTTTCGCTATCCGACCTTTCGTGAAGGCTACGGAGCGATGCTCGCGGCGTTGGCGCCGTGATGCCGACGCTGGTTCCGGGGCGGTCGTGTGTCCTGGCTCGCCCTCGGATGGTCGGGCCGACTACGCCGGGTATCGATCGGTGATGTAGTTGATGAGCTGCTGGAGCTCAAAGACCTGCCCGCGCGTCACCCAGCGTGTGAGGTCGCCGATGGAGATCAAGCCCACCACCCGACCCTGGTCCAGTACCGGCAAATGGCGGCACCGTTTCTCGGTGACGATCGCCATGGCCTCCTCCACGGTGGTCGCCGGGCTGACGAAGATCACCTCATGGGTCATCACCTGGTTTACCGGCGTGGTTCCGGCATGGAGCCCGGAAGTGACGACCCGGTGCAAGACGTCGCGCTCGGTGAAGATCCCGACCAGCTCGTCCCGGTCCATGACCAAGACGGCCCCGACCCCGTGGCTATTCATCGTGTCGACCGCCTCGACCACGGTCGCATCCGGCGCCACGGAGTGGACAACCCGCCCTTTGTCCTCCAGGAGCATCCAGAGAGGATCTTTCATGACCACATCCTCCAAATTATGCATTTTGTCAGTATAACAGTCCTATTTATTCCTGGTGGGGCTGCGCCGGGCAGCGGTGACAGGCAACGCCGCAGCGACCTGATATTGTTGATCGTCGTGATGGGGAAAAAACAAGAGTCATAATGGCGTCGCTTGGAGAGACGATGATTCACTTGCGATCGAAGCTCCTCGTCGCGCTGGCCTTCTTGGGGTTGGCGTCCGGGTGCCACGGTGGCGGCGTCACCGTGGAGGAACGGATCGCGGAGGGATGGCAATTGCTGCGGTACCGACTCGCGTCGGTGGAGAGCCGGCGTGACGGCTATGTGACGGAATCGCAGTTCCGTCTGGTCAACGACGGTGCCGTGGAGCTGCTCCTGGTCCTCCATGTCGCGGTCGATCCGACCGCTCGGCTGGAAAAGGGACACTGGAGCCGCACGGCCGGAGAACGGGTGGAGGAGGGAGAGGTGGTGCCGATCCAGGTGGAGTTCCTCGGGGGGCAGGGGAGTGGCGCGAGCGTCGGTGGCCGGTTCTTGCTCCAGGCGGCCGGGGTGTCACGGTATCGCGTCCACCTGCCACCGACGGCGGCATCGGCGAGCTATCGATGACGCTCCACGAGGCCGCCGTGGGGGTGGCGAGATGACCAACACGGTCGGCGAGGTTGGTGCGACTCACCGGGACCCGGGCCAGTACCGGCGATTCGCAGGGGCGCGCCTGCATCCGGCGCTCGACCTCATGGATCGGATCGCGGTGAGGGCGCCGCAGCGCATCGTCGATCTCGGGTGTGGCACAGGCGGCGTGACGCGGATCCTCGCCGAGCGGTGGCCGGGGGCCGAGGTGACGAGCATCGACGCCTCGCCAGAGATGCTCGCCGCGGCCCGGGCGGCCCCGAGCCGCATCCGGTGGCGGCCGAGGGCACGCAGGGCTTGGTGGTGCGGCTTGCCTTCCATCCGTTTGCGATCGTGAGTCAGCCTTGGACTGCGGCACCTGTTCGATGTGGCGCGCCAGGGCGATCATCAGGGCGGCCTTGGCGCGGCGGTTGACCTGGCGCGGGGCGCGGCCGCGGGAGCGTTGGCCGGACTGGTGAGAGAGGCACGCCATGCCCACGTAGAGGGCGAGGCTGGCCTCGGTGCGGAAGCGCTCCAGCGTGCCGATCTCGCCGGCCAGCTCGGCGCGGGTGATCGGGCCGAAGCCGGGGATCGAGTCGACGCGGCCGGCCAGCTCGGAGCCTTCGGCGATCGGCGCACAGGCCTCTTCCAGGGCGTCGATCTGCGCCAGCAACTCCAGGATGTGACGGGCGTCGGCCACGACCATCGGCCCCACGTAGGCCACCTCCGGGGCAAACTGGGCACGCGCCTGCCACGCGCGGAGGAGGCCGGCGTACTGGACGCCGATCCCGCGGATCTTCATCAGGCTCCGCGTCTGCACCCGCGCCAGCTTCGGGAGGGCATCCCGGCAGGTGAGCAGGCGCAGGGAGGTTGTCCACGGCCCCGGTGATCTCCGCCAGCCCCGGGCAGACGGCGTGGAGATCCGATTGCATTCGGTTGACCACCCGCACCTTCTCGTTCACCAGCACCCGCCGGCGGCGGGTGAGCGGCTTGAGCCGCGCGTGGGCTTCCGGCACCGCCACCACCTCGGACAGCACGTCTTTGGCCAGGGGCAACTCGTCGCGCAGGGAAAACAGCTCCAGCCTCTTGCGGGTGTCGATGGGATCGCTCTTCGCCGGCCCCGGGAAGATCTCCTTGAACCGGGCGCGCTTCAGGTTGGAGGTATGACCCAAAGTTGTGGACGGCCGGTATGAAGAAGGCGGCGTATCCTTCCGCGTGAACCCACACGCGATTCCTGGTTGCTGCCAGGGGAAGGAGACGCCACCCATGTGGAAGGTAGACGAGAATGGACCGGAAGCAAACGAGGGAGAGGGGTCCATAATCGTCGGTTCCTCCCCGGTCAGAGTGTGCGGAGCGGGAAGCCGACGGCGTGCAGGGGGTCGTTTGGGGCAGGGTGGGTCGAGATGGGGGGTGGGTGGCGGGGCAGGTGGGCTGATTGC